>ERZ773077.115-NODE-115-length-57089-cov-8.150735_pt1 | contig 57089 bp, 61 predicted proteins | sample MGYA00580612_ERZ773077 | MGnify/ENA primary metagenome ERZ773077 (study PRJEB29015, sample SAMEA2737971) | human oral metagenome | biome: human oral; feature: human-associated habitat; material: dental | place: China | collected 2021 ...
TATTATTTTTTTTATTTATTTTGTCTACGCGCATTTCTTTTTCCGTATATTTATTTTGTGAACATTTTGCCTCACGTGAGCGGAAGCCGTTTTCCTGCTGACCAAACCCGACCAGAATGCCCGCCAAGGGGTCAAATCGGGCGCTGGCGGCCTTTGGAGGGGGTCGGTAAGGGAATCACCCTACCCACGTTCATCAAACGCGCCAGCGGCCCGATTTTCAAAAGCCGCCCGATGACAGAATGTGGCCATCCGAAGTCCCAAAGCGTGCCAGTTTGACGGACCAGAGACGGTCAGCCGCCCAGCACCGTTTTTCTAATAACTCTAGACGCGTGCGTATGCGCGGGCGTGCGCGGGCGTGCGCACGCGATGGCATAGAGTGTGGTTATCTGTCAATACTGCCTAAAAAGTAGGCACGACACATTGTTTAACAATCGAGTGTCAACCCGGAAACCCGCATGGATAGCCAAACTAACAGGGTTATTCACAAGGTTATCAACAGGAACCGATGAAGTGTTAAATTATTTAACAATTGAGTGCCAGTGCTGAAGATTGGCTACTGGCGCGGGTTTCCGGGCAATTGGACCAGTTATCCACAGATTTAACAATTCGAGTGCCGGCACAGACCGTTTGTCGGAATGACGCGGATTTGACAATGGTTAACAGTTTTGGCGTTGCTTTGATGCGACGGCGGCCAGATTCCGCGCCGGGTTGCGGAAATGCACGGAAGCGTGTTTCACGTGAAACAATGGTGCGGCTCAAATTGCGCCAGCATCGATGTTGACGACTGGAATGCAGCTGCTATTGGATAGAATGTGGTCATCCGACTGTTTCACGCGAAACGTTGCTTGCTTACAAACTGTTTCTAAATAGGCTTACACTGGGAACGAATCGGCGTAGAATGTGAACCGTGCTGATTGTTCAGCATCAATGTTTTCAATTTTGAGGAATTTATGCGCGCTACTAATATTCAAAATGCCATTCAAATTTGGCAGAATCAAGGTTTCAAATTTGTTGAAATTCACGGAGAAGAATTGTTTGTTGGCAATTCCAAAAATGAATTGCGCTCCGTTGGCCGTATCGATTCACCAGCCGTTTCGGCTCGATATATGGTCACAGTCAAACCGTACAACATGGAATTTCACGCTTGGACGCTGAAAAATGCGAACGAACGTTTCGTCGGTGCAAAACTGCTGACGTTCGGATACGATTGCATCATCCGTTTGCATGATCGGACCAAAGGTGCAGTCATTGCTAACGAACAAATGGAATCGGTTACAAACGATTACAAATAAGTATTGCACTGGCAATCGGAAGCGTTAGAATACTAAACAGGCCCCGTTGGTGGAATTGGTAGACACAACAGACTTAAAATCTGTCGCGTAATGCGTGCCGGTTCGATTCCGGCACGGGGCACCATCACTCAACCTGAAAGGATTCAAAATGTACGGTGAAATGCGAACTGCTTTGAACAATGTAGCAAGTCAATTTGGACAACTGGCGTTGCAACTGGAAGAAAGCGGGCACACGAAAGCACGTGCAGTTATCAATAACGTCAAGAAATTGCACGAGATTGATGATTTTTGCGCGGCGCATTACTTTGCGCGTAATACTGACCCGCTGATCAAAGCGCTGGCGTTTAACACAGCGGATTATGACGACGACTTTGTTAACGCAGTCGTTATCGGTGCGACGGGTTATGCGTGCGGTCAATATCCAACGATTAGTGCGCCTGAATCGATGTCGCCGGCTCGATGGCTGGCGGAGAATGTGGTTATCCGTAGCAAACTCGGCAAAGCCATTCCGCGCAAAGAAATTGAAGCTGCTTATGTCGATTTGCGCAGCGTTTGCGGCTGGATCGCTGACGAATACCCCGACGATGCACGCGAGCGGATGGAAAAGGTGGTGTCGGTTTTGGATGCCGCCGACGTTTTCTATGATCTTTGCCGCGACTATGCAATTGTTGACGTTGGTGATATCGGTGGAAAATATTACGATGTGCTGGCGCTCGCATTCGAGGCTGTCGCATGGCGAGCAATTGAAATGCACGAGATTCCAGTTTGGGAATCGTTGGCGCGTCATATGCAACTCATGCCGGAACAACGCGCAAGAGATTATGCAGTAGCGCCGACCAAAAAAGTGCTTTGGAAAGAAATGCTTTTACTGCAATTCGTTCAGCGCCAAATCAGTCTGAATAATTTCAAGTGCGCCGCCGCGTGCGCTATTGCGTGGCGTGATGAATTGCGCGAGCTGACCCCGTATGTTTCCGAGAAAACGCGGATTTGGATTTATGAGGCTTGAGAATGAAATATGATTCTGCAGGTACGTGCGCAATTGAATACGTTGTTAAAAATAGCGTTGAAATTGCAGAGCAATTCGATAGTATGATCAAAACACGAGCGCGTGAGATTGTAGGTGCTGTCGTCAAGGCTTACCAAATTGATCGGTTTTTGGGTACCGTTCATTTGGTCCGCAATGCGCGGGAATTGGCGCGGGCGGTAATGTTCCATGCTGGTAAATTTGATAAGGAATTCGTCGAGATTGTCGCCGAGGCCGCCGCAATGGATTTTCTCGGCGACTATTCGGAACGCAGGTTCGGTCAAAAATCGATCCCGGATGAAGAACGGCGCGCCTATGAAACGTTGTCAAGATTGCGACTCGGGTTGGATGTTACCGTGTTTGCAATTGAATCAGCATATAAAGCGCTTCGCAAATATAATTGTCTGGTGCAAACGATGGTTAATAGCGAGGCTGCGACACGCGCTGAGAATGCGAATGTGGTAACCGATGCGGCGTCTAATTGGCTACAGTTTGCGCGCGACATTTCCGAAGCTGAACGTAATTTGGTTGGCGCTAAAGCAATCGGTTATTGGATGGATGCAATTGCAGTTGCGTTTGAGTATGATGGCCGACTGAAAAAGCATGGCGAATATGACAGAGCATGGAAACCACTTGCCGAATGGTTGAAAAATGCTCGACGAATTCCAGCCATCGATATCGGCGAGATTAACCACGAACGTTTCCCGGTCGAACGTAAGTTACTGCGCTACATTGATCAACAAATGTCCCGTATGAATTACGAGCATGCAGCCGCTTGCATGATCAACTGGCTGCCTGAGTTGGAAAAAATGGCCGGCTATGTTTCACGTGAAACAAGCCTCACTTTCAAATGTGCGAGGGTGAAATGAACGATACTGCACAACTGGCGCGCGACTATTCGCGTGAAATTGGGTACACCATTAACGAGTTTCTGGCGGCCGGCCATGCGGTCGCATCATGGAAACTCTGGTGGGCGCTCGACGCTGACGACATGCTGCCGGCTATTTATGCGGCTCGGGTTGAGATTCGCAATGCGCTGGCTGCATGCCGGCTCAACCTGAAAAACTGCACAATTGTCGAGAGACTGGTAAAAATGGCCGAGGAAAAATATGGCAACGGAAAAGAAAAGCGCGGCTGAGATTGCCCGCCGAAATGCACAGAAAGGTGCGGAGTTTGAACGCGATATAATGAAGCGCTTCAACGCACTGGCGAACGCCCGTGCCGAAGCGCTGGGTATTCCGGTGCCAAAACTTCCGTTTTTCCACCGCAATCGGAATCAGGCGGGCTACGCTGGTGCTGATATCAACAACCCGTTCGGTCTGCAAATCGAATGCAAGAACTGCCAGACCATTACGCCTGAAAAATGGTGGCAGCAGGTATGCACGGCGGCGCGCGAGTATGGGGGTATTCCGCTTGTCGTGTGGAAGGTGCAAGGTGCACGACGCATTCAAGCCATGCTGCCCGGGACGCTGTATGAGGGTCCGAAGCGGGCGGATGGGAAACCAGTGTGGTTACCCGTCATCATCGATGAAACGGCGCTGCTGGAATGGGTTGCGCATCGCATTGATGCGGAATTCCAGCAGAAATAAACTGTTACACTTTTCTATGCACAAGAATACGGGACGCGTTATAATGGTTGCGTCCCGTTTTTTTTATGAGGAATCAAACTATGCGATACATTGTTGAGCGTTTCCGGCATTTGGAATAGAATTTGGACATTGCGGCAGAAACGTTTAAAATGATTGGCGAACCCGGTCTCGGATCATGGATTTTGACCATTGCGCGAATTGGCGATGACGATTGTTACAAAAATCTAATGACCATCCGTGATAAATGGGCGGCTGCTATGAAAGGCTGCGAGAAATGCTTTTCGATGAATTGGCGTAGTTTTATTGATGATTTGATGACGGAGGAAACAGAAATGAACGAACGGAAACCCCGCAAACTCGGCGATTTGATGCCTAAACTGTCGAAACGCGACGATATCAGCCGTCAAATTGACGAATTGAACGAAAACATTCGTCAACTTAACGTCGAATGGGAGAAAATGCGCGAGGCTGCCGCTAAACTGCGCGCAACTATCGCCAAATCTAAGAAACTCATCGCCGACTGGGAGTGCTGAAATGCTGCGACTGACCGAATGGTTTGGGAATGGATATGTCGCCAACGCTGCGCCGCGCGCCTTCGATGTTGCGCCTGGCGTGGCGCTGGATGAACGCGGTGCGCGACTGCACAAGATCAACACGGATCAGCCGGCGCACATCCTGCGAGGCACTGACCCCGCCAACCCGCCACCCTCGGGCGTTCACTGGTTCGTGTGCGCTGGCGCGCCACTGGACTACACCGCTCGACCCGAGGAAGTGCGCCGCCTGCTGCGGGACTACACGCAGGCGGCTATTGAGCGGGTGATGCCGGAGTATGTGGTTATCGACGGCTGGCAACCCGAGGGTGAGCGCGAATCCCGCATTCCGGCACTGCTGCGCAAACTCGGCTACCGGTCGGCGACGTTTAAAATGTCGGTGCTAAACCCCCAGCGCGGAGACCGGCGAGACTGGCATATTCTGGTCGGGAAACGTGTCAATAAAACTACAACGTTTAAACAACTGAACGACGCGGTATTTGCTACGCGGCAATGGCGTGACATTGCGTTTGAGCATGTGACGAATGGTTGGAAACTGACCGACAAGCAGGTTGATATCCTGCACGCCAATCACACCGGCGAGGATTACCACATCCTGTTTGACGCGAATCGATCCGGTGTGCGCTTTCAGGCTGCGATGCAGGATTTTTGCCCGGTCAAAATTGAGCAAACGCGAGAATATCACGTTGTTACACTCGGCGACAGAATCCGTCCGCTGACTGATAACGAGCGTGCTAAAATGCTGGGGTTGGAAAACGTGACGGCGGAATATGACAGCCTTTGCCATGCTGCCGATTCACGCATCGTCTCGCTTGTGTTGCAGTCTATTTGGAATGACGCAAAATGAAATTGAACGAGTTCATTAAATGGGTTGAAGAATACCCGGATCAGGTTATCAAGGATTCGGGCGGCACAATTGCACGGAATCATGCCGGCATCATGGCGTATGACGCGCTGCGTCGTCGGGGCCGTCTGTGGGGGGAGACCGAACGAGTTGCCGGATCGGTCCGCATTCCTAAGCATAGCGAGAACGCGGCCGAATTCTTCGACCCTGAATTTTTCTATGACGCTTTCAAGATTGCAAACCTTTACAAAAGGGACAATATCGGGCTGTCGGTGTTTCTGCAAATGGCTTGCGAAGCGCAGAATACCCATTTGATGGCACTGGCGTTCACCGAAATTAACCCGGATGACGTTGTTAGGTTGATTAATGAGACTTATGCAACCATTGACGCATACGTTGCGTATTTCAAATACGAAAAAGCGTTTAAAGTCATCGAATATATTCAGGGTCGGGGTTTGGTTGATACGCAACGGGCGCTGACGCTGCTGTCACGTCATAATGATCTTTGGCCCGATTGTACGTTTTGCAGCCGATGGATTCACAACGCATGCCGGGAATGGGCGCGCGGCAACAAACTGTCGGCGGAATCGATTCTAATCAATATCCGTCAATACATTTTTTCGGCGGTGGCTCGGAAATGTTTTAAAGACCGCGAGTTGATACCTGCCGCTAAAATGACGTTGGATAAACTGGGAATCAATTATGAACCGCAATTTGGCGTATAGCGTCTTCTGTCTCGCAAACTGGCGATACGTTGCAAAAATGATGGGACCGACAACAATTCCTGTCAGTTGGAAACGCGCATTAATTCGTAGGATGATCGAAAATGGTTGAGTTGAGAATTGGACCGATGTTTGATTGGCTGGCCGCCGTCAATGCGGAGATTGACCCGACGTATACGACGGACGGGCTCAAGCGGCTGCACGACTGGGGCTTGGCGGTCCCTGACCTTGCGGCCGTGTGCCAGCGCGTCGCAGACTTGTATGCGGGTCGGGCACGGGCGGTAGAAGTGTGGTCACCCGATGAGGCCCACCGCGAGCGCTACAACCTGCTGTTCAATTGGTACGTGCGCAGGCAGGCCATGCGTGCCACGCGCTGCGCACCGGCGCGGGATGAGTTGGTGTTTGAACTGAACCTAACGAACGGCGCCCGCGATCCGGGATGGCAGGGTATCCAGCGCATGCAACTGGTGCCCGACTACGGCCTTAAGCGCACTGACCTTGCCCGACTGCTGGAAATTCACGCGCGCCGTCACGGCTATGTCTCAGTGTCGGAAAACTTTAATCTCGTGGGGCAATGGTACGAAGATTACCGGATGATTCACAATGAGGGGTTGTATAAATTGTTCGTTGGCGCATATACAAAGGTTATGAATCGACCGATGGAAGTTTCCAAAGCGATATTTAGTGAGCTTCCTAAATAAAATCGAAACAATCGAATTAAGACGGCCGGCTATTGACAGTCGGCCTTTTTTGTTTTATTAATCCGATTTTTAACGGGGGAAAATCATGCTGGTTTGCTTCGGTAATTTAGTGTCGGTCGAGTTTTGCCGCACCGCCTATTTCGTGACGACGCGGCTTGGCCTGCCACAGGGTAGCCACAACTGGTTGATGGCCTGCATGGCCTTCGAGACGGGCGAGCAATTCAGCGCGTCCACGCGGAACGCCATGGGGTCCAGCGGCACCGGTCTCATCCAATTCATGGCGGTGACGGCCCGGGGGTTGGGGACGACGGTTGAGAATCTGGCGGCCATGCGCGCGGAAGAACAACTGAAAATCTACGTCTACGAATACTTCAAACCGTATGCGCACAAGATTAAAACGCTTGAGGATATGTATATGGCAATTTTAATGCCGCGATATATCGGCGAGCCGGATGACGCGGTAGTTTTTAGGGGAGGGACGTTAGCCTACAAACAGAATGGGCCACTGGACAAAAACCGTGACGGGGTTATTACCAAAGCGGAATGCTGTCGCGGAGTGCGCGCAAAACTTGAGCGCGGAATGCAACCTGAATTTGCGAGGGTTATCTAATCGTGAATATGTTTGACCATGAACCGCTATCGATATGGTGGGTAAAAAGTGCAATCATGGTCGCATTTGCCAGCGTGGCCGGTTTTTTGGGCTACGTCATGCGTGCGTTCGATAATCGGACGCGCGTATTGTGGACCCGGGCCATCATTGAGAGCATGGCGGCCGGGTTCGTCGGTGCCCTGACCCTGCTAATGTGCGGGGCCATGGGTCTGTCGGACCAGTGGACCGGCGTTACCGTCGGCGTGGCCGGCTGGCTGGGAGCAAATGCGAGCATGGGGGTCCTGTCGCGGGTTGTATTTGAGCGGCTGGGAATTGAACAAGAGAAGGAAGATAACGATTATGTTAGGCGCGATACTAAATCTGTTTTCGAGGAAACGGCTACTGGTGGAATACATGCTGATTGCGGGCCTTGTGATGCTGGGCGGAATGACGGCCGGTATGTGGGCGATGAAACGGGAGCTGTCGATCAGATTAGACGCGACTGAAAAGCAAAGCGAGTATTTTAGCGAGCGCTTGCAAATCGCCCGGGATTATATCGAGACCCAACACAAAACGATTGAAGAACTGCGCGACACGATGAAGCGCAATGAAAACGCATTATCTAAATTGAGCCGGACGGTGCAGCATGCAAACGAAACTGACGCGGAATTCCGTAAAGAATTCGACAAGATTAAATCAAACCGGGAAACGCTGGATTTTCTTAATACTCGCGTGCCCGATGATGTTGCCCGCTTGCTCAACGGTGACGCCCAAACCCCAGCAGCCGCAAACGATAACCCGCGTTGAGTATCTGCGACCGGACGCCAGTTTGACCACACCTTGTCCACCGATGCGCAGACACAATGTGGTCACCGTCGCCGATATGGTCCGGGAAATTCAAGCCCACCGGCTTGCATACGCGAAATGCCGTGCTAAAATGGACGTTATTAACGAATTTTTTAATGGGCACTCCGATAAATAATGGCTGACGAATTTAAAAACGCTTTGCAGGATACCCGCGAATTTACTCGCGGGGAGCTTGCGCTGCGCAATAAATTCGTAAAGGAATATTTAAAAGACTTCAATCACGTTAAAGCCGCAATGCGTTGCGGCTTTTTGTCTGTCTTCGCCGAAGATTGGGGACAACGGCTGCTGACTGATCCCTACGTGCAGTCGAAGATTGATCAGGATCGATCCGACGTTGACCCGGTAGAGACCGATAAGCAAATGATCCTGCGCACGCTGCGCGAGTGCATGGCCAACGGTCAGCATGGGACGCGCGTCGCTGCTGCCAAAGCAATGATGACAATTCTTGGTATGGATAAAAAGGCCGAGGATAATACGGCGGCTCAAGATTTGGTTCAGGCATTTGCCGAATTTGCGGATAAGGTTAAGTAATGGATAATCAACTGCTCAAAACCCAAATGGCGCGATGGTATCCACTGATTGATCATCCTACGCAAATCGCGCTGAACAATGCTGTTGCAGAAGGCTATCGCTTCCCCATCGTTGCAGCAGGCCGGCGCTCCGGCAAAACCGAACGCGCTAAACGGTTCGTCGCCAAAATGGCGATGAAAACGCCCGGCAAAATGTTTTTCGCTGCGGCTCCCACGTACGGGCAGGCTAAACGCATTTTCTGGGCCGACTTGAAAGCGCTCACGCTGTCGTGTTTGCATCCGCAGCAGCCTAGCGAATCGGAATTGATCATTCGGCTTCCGAATCTGTCGGAAATACACGTGATTGGTCTGGACAAGCCCCAGCGTTTCGAGGGTATTCCTTGGGGAGGTGGTTGCATCGATGAGATTGCGGACGTTAAGGGTGACAGCCTAGGCGCAAACATCATGCCTGCGCTCAACACCATTGACCCGCGCAACCCCGACTATCGGGCGTGGTGCTGGTTCACCGGGGTTCCGGAAGGCATGAACCATTTCTACGATATGGCCCAACTGGCCCAGTCGGGCGACCCGGATTACAAATTCTTCACATGGAAAAGCGCGGAAATTCTGCCCGCTGACGTGATTGCAGCGGCGAAACGTAATATGTCGCCGAAGCAATTCCGGCAGGAATATGAAGGTTCATTCGAGACGGCCGGTGGCAAGATTTACGAAGATTATTCAAAGGCGAATTACACCGATTACACGGTTAACCCGTTCGATGCGCTGCACTGGTCGCATGATCAAAACTATACGCCGCTGTCATCGTGTATCGCTGTCATTCGCAACGGTATCCCGTATTTCGTCGACGAAATTGTTTTGGAATCAGCGATTAGCCGCCAAAGTGCGGAAGAGTTTGTCCAGCGCTACAAAAATCACCGAAACAAAACGGTGTACATTTATGGTGACCCGGCCGGGCGTGCCGGGGAAAAGCACGGGCACAAATCAGACTATACGGAAATTGAGGACGTGCTACGGCTCAACGGCTGGAAGTTTGAACGTCGGGTTAAGCGGGCACACCCTGCAATTAAGGACCGGCAAAACTCCGTCCGTGCTAAAATTCTCGCTGCGGACGGGTCAATTTCATTGTACGTTAATCCTAAAACGGCCGAATGGGTCCACAAAGGATTAGCTACCGTACAATTTCTTCCCGGCTCAACTTTTCAGGAAGACCAAACGAACAAATACCAGCACATCACAACGGCGGTCGGCTATTTCGTCGATTACCATTGGCCGCAGGGTTCGTCCGGTATCCAACAAACTATTACGGCAGGAAATTACTAATGGTTGCGAACGTAGACCAAAAACACCCACTGTATACCGCCAACATTGACAAATGGTCGGCAGCGCGTGATGCGTATTCCGGGCAATTCGCGGTCAAATCAAAACGGGATTTGTACCTGCCGAAAACGTCCGCTATGGAATTGGATTGGAACGTCGGTGATGGGATCGGCCAGAAAGCATACGCCGCATACCTGAAACGCGCTCGCTTCCCCGAATTCATGCGCCGTGCGGTGGCCACATTCGTCGGGATGCTATGGCAGCAGGCGCCGACGATTGAGCTACCGGAACGCATGAAAGCGATCCTTGACCGCGCCACACCCAACGGTGAGCCGCTGACCCTGTTGATGCGTCGCATCAATGAAGAGCAACTCATCACGGGTCGGTGCGGCCTGCTGGTTGACTGGCCCAATGTGGTTACCGGCGATTCGTTGCCGTATATTTCGCTTTACAACGCGGAAAGCATCATCAATTGGGACGCTAACGAATTTCAGAATGGCGAGCGCTCGCTAAATATGGTTGTACTGGATGAATCCGGCTATCGACGGTCTAACGTATTTGATTGGACGAAAGTTTCAAAGTACCGCGCGTTATTCTTAGGTGATGAATCAGACAATGAAAATTCGGGTGCGTATTATCAGCGTATCTATTCAGAAGCCGGTGACGGTTCCGACGCATTGAATTCCGTTGATATCGTCCCGAAAAATATGGGCGCAAGAATTAAGCAAATCCCGTTTGTTTTCGTCAATTCGTCCGATATCGTCGCGGAGCCGTCCGACCCCCCGATGATGGAACTGGTCAACGCAACGTTTGCCGTTTATCGGAATGACGCTGATTATCAGCAGGCGCTTTTCATGCAGTCGCAAGATACGCTGATCATTTCCGGCGACGTACCGGCCGCTGATCGTGACGTGCCGATTCGCACTGGTGCGGGCGCTGTCATTCGGCTTGAGCAAGGTGCGTCGGCCCAGTACATCGGCGTCAACAGTCAGGGTCTGCCGGAGCAACGGCAAGCGGTGCAGGCGGGGTATGCGTTCTGTGCGGAGCTTGCCGGCCAGTTGACGGGCGAATCAGTCAACATCCAGTCGGGCAAGGCGCTGCAAACCCGCATGGCTGCGCAGACCGCGTCCCTGAAACAGATTGCGTTGACGTGTGCGGCCGCTACTGAACGGGCGTTGAAGATCATCGCCGAATGGGTTGGTGCAAACCCGGATGAAGTTAAAGTCACGGCAAATACAGAATTCGTCCTCAACGATTTGTCGGGGCAGGATTTGACGCAAATGCTCACCGCAAAAGGGTTGGGCGCGCCGCTGTCGCAGGAATCGATCCATGATACGATGCGTCGTGGCGGCTATACACAACTGACGTATGATGAAGAAATGAAGAAATTAGGTGAGGAATCTAACAATGGAATCTAAAACATTGATTCGGCGGCAAATCGAACGCATTCGGAAACTGCGCTTACTCGGAGCGAAGACTACAGAATGCATCGTGTATGACAAAGCAACCGGAATGATTAGCAGCGATGTCGCGGCCGATTGATGATCTAAAAGCCGCGTTTGGTGACATTATCGAACGAACGCGCGCTGGTCTGACGGAATTGTTAGGAACCAAAATTTACGTCAATGAATGGGCGGTTTCTGACGGCTATCTGCTGGATATTAATTTGCGTCCGGATAAAAAGCATCCGGCGCTAACGCTGTCGGCGACGTATGTTGATAAGGCGCGCAACGAATTCTCGGTGATGCGCGTCGTCGAATACAACCCGCAAACGGGCGCACTTAAAACAATGCACAACGAATTGTTGGAAGTGCCGCCCGTCTATCAAAGCCGACATGCCGCCGACGTTGTGAACCGCCATATGGCCGGCGAGTTCCGTCGGCTTGGTGGGCGCCGAATTGAAATGCACGCGAACCTGAATGCTGGCGGCTATGCGTGGCTGCGAAAGGGAGTTTTTCCGGCGAGCAAAGCGGAATTGGACCGGATTGTTTCGGCGGCGAATATTCCGGAATCGTCTAAACAGAAATGGCTGAGCTGGGACTATGAGACGGCAAAGCGTAAAATACTGGATTGGAAGTCGGCGCAAGAATTTAAGCCCGCTTTTAGTGGTTCTAGTTGGTATGGCAGCGTTGATATTAAAAGTGCTAATGCTTTTAATATATTCACTGGTTCTAACATTACTGACGACAAAACCGTAAACGAACAATGGCAGAGTGAGATTATCGCGCGAAGCGTTCGGTATGAACAATTCGCGGAATCGCTGTCGGATCGTGTCGCGGAAATGCTCGATTCGGTTAGTGACCGAATTTTATCGAAGCTTTCTAAATCGATGGAAAATCCGACACGCGCGCAAGCACGGATGATAGATGTTGCGGACGCCATTGCAGCGCTGCGCGCGGAACGGTGGACCGACGTTGACAAGCTGGTCACGGAGACGACCATCAAGCTTGCCCGGGCCGAAGCGGCAGCTACTCAGGATTGGATGACTACACGCTTGCCCGTCCGCGTTGATACGCTGCTGCCCAGCGCCCGGACACTGACTAGTGTGGTCACCGCTCGCCCGTTCCATGGCCGGCTGCTGTCGGGCTGGCTGGACCGTCTCAGCGACAACGATACGGCGCGGGTCCGGAATGCTGTGCAGACGGGCATCGTGTCGGGCCAGTCGGCGTCACAGATTGCCCGCGACATTACCGACGGTATCACTGCAAAACGCACTGACGCGGAAATACGGTCAGTTGTGCGCACTGCCGTCGCGCATATTTCTAACGCATCACGTGAGCAATTTTTTAGTGAGAACAAAGATTTGTTCAGCGAAGAATTGTTTGTTGCCACACTGGATAGCCGCACTTCTCCGATTTGTCGCGCGCTTGATGGGCAACGTTTCGCAATCGGTGAGGGTCAGCGTCCACCGCTTCATTTCAACTGCCGAAGCATCCGCGTGGCCGTTTTCTCTACAGCCTTGGGTGAGCGCCCAAGCAACCCCGCGACCGAACGCCAGTTGCTCGACGAATTTAATCGAGAAAATGGACTGGATGCGAAGAGTCGTGATAAACTTCCCCATGGAATGAAGGGGAAATTCGATAAATTCGCCAACAAACGAAAACGCGAGATTATCGGGCAAATTCCCGCGAAAACCAATTACGAAAAATGGTTGCGCGATCAATCCGACGAATTCCAAAATGAAGTTTTAGGAATTAAACGCGCAAAACTTTTCCGTGATGGGGATTTAGAGCTTAAGGATTTTGTGCGACCCGACGGCAAGCAAATTAGCCTAGCGGATTTGTACAAAGATTACGAAGCAACCTTTAAACGATTAGGGATCGAATTATAAATGAAACTGAAATTCGCTGTTGAAAATCTGGCCGATGTTCCGGAGCAATTCCAATCGCTTTACGAACAAAATGGCGATAAATACGAATTCGCTGGTGTCGAAGGTATTTACAAACAAGACGATATCAATCGTCTGCAAGAGGCGCTGCGTAAAGAGCGCAACGATCATAAAAGCGTGAAAGAAAAATATTCGGCGCTTAATGGCCGGGATGTTAACGAGATTCTTGCGGAGCTGGACCGCATCGAGGAATACAAACAGGCAGCGGGCGGTAAAATCGACGAAGCCAAATTAACGGAAATGGTTGAAGCCCGAATTAAAGGACGGGTTGCACCTATCGAGCGCGAGAAAGCGCAACTGACTGAAAAACTCGCGGAGTTAACGGGTCAAATCGAACAATTCAAGCGCGCCGAAGTGCAGCGCAAGATCAGCGACACGGTAACTGAAGCGCTCCGTAAATCGGCCGGCCTGCAACCCACCGCATTCGACGACGCGCTTATGCTGGCCGAACGCGTATTTGAGATTGACGAACTGGGCCGCGTCGTGACGCGCGATGGTGTGGGTGTCACGCCCGGGATTGATCCTGCCGTGTGGTTATCCGAGGTCAAGAGCAAGCGCCCGCACTGGTGGGGTCCGACTGTCGGCGGCGGTGCTGCTGGTAGCCACACTGGCGGTGTGTCGTCCGATAATCCGTGGTCTGCTAAATCGTGGAATATGACAAAGCAGGCAGAGATTATGCGCGAGAATATGGAACGCGCTCAACAAATGGCCCGGTCAGCCGGTAGTTTTGTCGGTGCTACGTCGCCGAACAAAGCTTGACGGCTGATTAAAAAATAGCTAGGCTACCGTCATGGCCGCCGTACCATGGGGTTATGACGGTTAATCCCCAAATCGTTTAATTTAGGAAATTAAAATGGCGACTGTACGATTATCGGATGTTGTTATTCCCGAGTTTTATTACAATTACGTTGTGGCCGATACGGCCGAAAAAACCGAACTGGTGACGTCGGGCGTTATTGAACGTTCGTCGCAACTGGATGACGCACTGTCCGGCGGTAGCTATCTGTTTAACCTGCCGTTTTGGAACGATCTGAAAAACGAGGAAGAAAACATTTCCTCGGATGATCCGGCAGTTAATTCGGTGCCGAAGAAAATCACCGCAAATAAGGAAGTTCAAGTACGGCTGGCCCGAAACCAGTCGTGGTCGGCTATGGACCTGTCGGGTCAACTGGCCGGCTCGGACCCCATCGCCGCCACGCTGTCGCACATTGCGAGCTATTGGCGTCGTCGGCAACAAGCCGCATTCGTTGCAACGATGGCCGGCCTGTTTGCGCAGAACGACACGATTACCGACGCGACGCACACCCAATACGATTTAACGCACGATATTAAAGGTACTACCTTTACTAATGGCGTTACTACGTTCAGTGCCAAAGCATTTAACGATGCAATTCTGACCATCGGTGACGCGATGGGCGATCTTTCGGCGATTATGGTTAACTCCGTTGTTTTCACTCAAATGAAAAACAACGATCTTATTAAGTACGTGCCCGAATCGCAGATTAACGCAATTGCTTCGCAGCAGTATTCGGGCGGTGTCCCCACGTTCCAAGGCCGGCGTGTCATCATTGACGATGCCGTTCCGATGCGCGCTGGTGTTGCGGAGACGTGGATTTTCGGTCGCGGTGCCGTGAAAATGGGCCTGTGGACGCCCCCGGGTAACAAGGGCTTCGAGTATGAACGCAAACCCTCGGGCGGTAATGGTGCCGGTGAGGAAATTGTTCATTCCCGTCTGCACATGTGCATTCACCCGACCGGCCACGCATGGAACGTCGCCAGTGTTGCAGGCGGTGGTCCGACCAATGCCAATACTGCCGGCAATCTCGCCAACGCAGATAGTTGGAAACGAGTATTCCCCGAACGGAAACAAATCAAAATCGCACGGTTAATTACCCGCGAATTCTGATTTAGTTAAACGTTCAGCGGGGTCTAAATGGCCCCGCTTTTTATTGGGGAATTGAAATGACGTTTGATCCGCAAGTAATTCAAGAATACCTTAATAAACGAGAGAAACTCTACAAACCGGCCGACCAGACGACGGCCGAGGTTGACCCTGCCCAGTTGCAAGCGGCTGTTGAGCGGGCGGTTTCTGGCAATGTGGCCACCCAAGTGCAGACGGCCGTTGACGCGGCGGTACCGCGTGCGCTGTCGTCGCTCAACGTTCTAAAGGCTGACGGAACGGTCAAGCTGACCGGCGATATCGATGCAGATAGCCACACTGTTACCAACCTGAAGCGGCCCAGCGCGTCGCATCATGCTGCGACGAAACAATACGTTGACGAACAAATTGCGAGCGTCCCCAGCGGTGGCGGCGGTAATGGCGCGCCCGGTCCGCGTGGCCCGCAAGGCGATCCCGGCCCCAAGGGCGATATTGGACCTACCGGCCCTGCTGGTCCCCAAGGTCTCAAGGGTGAGGCCGGTCCGACTGGCCCCCAAGGTTTGCAAGGCCCACCCGGACCCAAGGGCGACAAAGGCGAGCCCGGCGAGCGTGGCCCTGCAGGCCCCCAAGGTTTGCAAGGTCCCCCGGGACCGGCTGGCGGCGGTTCGGGTGGCGGTGTTGAGCAACAATACGTAGATAATGCCGCAGCGTCGGCAATTACTACGGCAGTTGACCAAGCCAAAACCTATACCGACGCGCAAATTGATGAGGTCAAGAAGACCATTCCGCAAGGCGGTGGCGGTGGCGGCACGCCCGTTCCGGGGCCGAAGGGTGAGCGCGGGGAGCCCGGTCCGAAGGGCGATGCTGGCCCTGCTGGCCCCGCTGGCCCGGCCGGTGAGCGCGGACCCAAAGGCGATTCCGGAGAGCGTGGCCCCGTTGGTCCAATGGGGCCTGCTGGTCCCGCTGGTAACGGCGGTGGCGCTGCGGCGCCGGAACCCGATGAAACGGTGTTTGGCCCGCTGATCAATGCCGGTGTGACGCTCAAGGACGCCCCGGAAAATCCGGTGCCGCAACTGCCCGACCCGCAAAATTTTGAGCAATACAAACCCGTCAAAGCGCAATACTACGAAACTCCTATTGCGAAAATCACGCGCAATAAGGAAGCGATTGGCGCTGGTGAAAAACCGTATCGCTCCGATTATTCGCGGCGGAATCCGTTTAACTGTGACAACACGCTGTTTTTAACGTATCGCAAGGATGGCTATTGGTTTGTAAATGACGCTAAAACACTGAAGCCCATCGGCGACGCGCTGCCCAGCATGGCGACCGACTGCGAGCCGTGCTGGTCGGAAACCGATCCCCACATGTTGTGGGCGCTGCCTCCGTATGGCGAGGGTTGCAAACTCTACGAAATTAATGTGGACACCCGCAAAGTCGTCAAGACATACGAATTAGCGGACCGCATTAAAGCATGGTGGCCGGATGCCGGCCGCTGCTGGACCAAATCTGAGGGCTCCCCGTCGCGTGACGGCCGCTACTGGTGCTGGATCGTCGAGACTGCAGCCTATGAGGTGCGCGGAATCGTCGTGTTTGACCGTGTGGAAGACAAATTCATTGCGCATATGGATGCGACGGTGAAACCCGACCATACATCAATGACACCAAGCGGTAAATACGCAATTATTTCGTGGGCTTACAATGAACCGCTCGGAACGCGCGCATACACGCGCAATCTGACGGACAAACACCCTGCCGCGACGGGGAATGATCCGTACATTAAACTTCACACGCAATCCGAACATAGCGATATTGCTATTACTAAGGACGGGCGCGAAGTTTATGTAGCTGCCGATTATACCGGTAACAACGGTCAGCTTTTCATGGCTGACGTTGAAACCGGAGCGCGTACTAATCTGCTCTACATGTATGATCGCGGTACTGCGACGGCTTACCACATCGGTGCAAAATGCTATGATGCTCCGGGATATGTGGTTGTCTCGACGTATCAAGAGCATTTAGGGACCGACACTGACGTAAATAATTTGCGGAACAAACCGTTAATGCAATGGTATCACCGCAAAGTTTTCGTTATGTCGCTGGAGGAAAACCCGACGTATAAGGTTCTCTGCTGGGCAGATTCGGATCGTCTTAAACACTGGCCGAATAATGACGGCTACTGGGCCGAACCGCAAGCGACTGTCAATAACAATTTAACGCGCGTCATGTTCAATTCGAGCATGAATAGCGTTAATGTTAGCGACATTGAAACGTTTATGGTTGCAATCCCGGAAGGCACTTTCCCTAGTGTCAAACGGAAAATTGACCTTCGCGCATACGTCAAAAAGGACGGCTCGACGGCATTTACCGGTCCGGTGGACGCTGGCGGTAACAATGTGGTTAACGTCAAGGAACCTACAGAAGCTAATCATTCGGCAACTAAAAAATACGTTGACGACAAAGCGGCTGAAACGCTGACGGCGGCGAAAACGTATGCTGACGAAAAGGCCGCAACTGGTGGCGGTGGTGGGGGTGGCGGTGTCGCCATGCCCGTTATCATCGGCTCCCAGCACTACGCGGTGTATCGGATTCCAGATGCTGGCGGCAACGGCGCGTCAGTTGACGGGCCGACGCAAAACGCGCATCCTACGCTCAAAATCACCTTTGCGTCGGAAGCAACCATTACTGTCCCGGTGGCGGGCTGGTATGAAATTCAGTTGCAAATGCAAAACGGCAAGGATATGACGGCCGGGTATTGGCTTAATAATGGTATTACCAAATTCCCCGAGGTTGTCGGTGTCTCGACCGTTGCGCAAACCCGCATGGCATCCGCCGCTGGTAACATCACGTTCTACGCGCGCTGCGAAAAAGCTACCCCGTATCGCATTTGCCTGTCGTCATACGGTGGCACTTTTGAAGGTCGCGCCGCAAATCTTACTGTCCGAATGATCGCACCTGTCTAATATGGCTACAATTAATCCGCCTGCTGGAAATGCTTCCGCCGTTCAAACACTCCGTGATGCGGTCCGCTCGAATGAAGAAATTCATTTAGCGCGGGGCACGTGGATTATTGACGATCAAATTGATTTGGCGGGAATTTGCGGGAAAATCACCGCTGATGCGGAGGCCGTCATTCGGCTTCCGGAAAACACTAAACGGGAAGGGTTCCTCATCCGGAACCTTTCCAAACCGTTAGTGTTTGAACCGAAAAAGGTGGTTTCAGAAACCACATTCAAGGGGCAGGAAGCGCCGTTTTATATCATCAATCAAGGAAACGTCACGATTCGCGGCGCTGACATTTCCGGCATCCAATACGGACACGCAATTAGCGTCCGAAACACTAAGGATGGTGACGAATGCAAATTCGTGACAATTTCCAATTGCAAAATCCAAGCACGACAGGTCGACGAACGTGTTAACGCTGACGAACGCACGACAGCTATTGCCGTTAACGGCACTCTGGAATTTGAAACGGGCCATTCGTCGCCGAACCGGCAATACGTCGCGCTACATAAGCCGCCCCGTGTGGTCAAACCGATTAGCTATCCGATCATCACGAATAACGATATCGCTGGTGGATATTACGCTATCGAATTATCTGGGGTGCATGGTGGATATGTCACGTATAACTGGATGAAAATGAATACGCGCGGGCTTTCGATGCAGAATGGTTCCGTATCGAATCAAGTGCGTTATAACAATGTCATAGACAATATTTCGGCAGCTATCCATTGCGCATATGGCGCTGTCGGCAACATCATCGAGTTTAACAATATTGAAAGTAGCCGCGCAGAAGGCGAAGGGTTATTGCAGGCATACGTCGGCAGCACTGGTAATATTTTCCGAGGCAATCGCGTTTCGTGTAATGTGACCGGAGACACCCGACCGAAGTATATGCTTTACTGCGCAGTTGATTCGGGATCGAATGTTTTTGAAGCTAATTTCCTCAATGGTTCCGCTAAAAATGCGCTGATTGGGGTGGAATCCGACTGGTCAAACAGTATCAATCTGGCGTATCATCGGAGCTATCGCGCGAGTAACGACGACAACAATATGGCCGGTGACCACATGAAGGCTGTGTCTATTTGTCGAAACGTTTTCCGCGACGGCACACCGGGTCGGGCGATCTTGCTTAGTTCGGTCAATGGTAAAAAGCTTTCGGATATTTACTGCTATGGTAACGTCATTCCTTCAGGATTAACTAACGACTTTATCGGCAAAGAAAATATCTCGCAAGTTTTCAACGTTCAGGGATTTTAAATGAAAGATCAAATTATCCAAGCAATTAAAAATGCCACGCTTGAAGCCCCTATCTGGGACGATGACGGTCGGATCAGCGTTGACTACGTGCAAACCTACGTGACGACGGGGAAAGTCACGCGCAAGGCCATCGAGGAAGCTGCGCCGCGCTTCACGCGCGACGTGCTGGCCCAGCACCTTGCATCCCTATCGCCGCGCACGGTCGAGGTTCCGGAATCCCCCGAGGAAATGCCCGACACGGATATTGATGATCATTCCGTCAATGTGCAGGCGTATTTGCGCCAACGCATTAAATCGTCCGAGGATGAAGCTAAATACGTCGCCGAATTGGCCGAAAAGGGTATCGACATTAACCGAATCGCTCGCATCGTCGCGGGTATTATCGGGCGCGCGCAATGAGTTTCGTTGTCGAAGACGGGCACGGTGTTTCGGACGCTAACAGTTATGTTACCGTCCGATTTGCCGACGACTATTTAGCGTATCGAACCGATTTTGATTGGTCCACGCGAACGGTCGAGCAAAAGCAAGCCGCACTGGTGCAGGCCACCGCCTACGTTGACGCGCGCTATGGGCGGCTGTTTGCGGGCCGGGTGGCTACACCTACGCAAGCGCTGGCGTGGCCGCGACAGGGTTCCGGGTATGATGGACTTCCCGTCGTGCTGAAACGCGCGGTGGCCCTATACGCAGCCTATGCGGCCGTGTCTCCGCTGGCACCTGCCCCGGCAACGTCGGGCGGCCTTGCACAAGGTGTGGTCACCGAAAAGACGGTCGGCCCGATTAGCAAAAAATTCGCCGCCGTAACAAAAGGGTATGGATCGCAAGTTGAGCAATGGCGAATGCTGCCGGAACCGGACGCATTGATTAATCAACTAATCAGCGGTATTAATGCTGGAAACAGGTGCTATCGATAATGTCATCGTTCGGGTATGAAGAGTTTGAAGCGCTCGCTAAGGAAATGATTGCCGAAACCGGCCGTATGGTCGATTTTGTCAAACTGGAATCGGGCGCGACCGATCCGGAAAAACCTTGGCTTGGCCCGGGTCAACCGACCATTGCGCAGATTACCCGGTGCCCGGCGACGTTCGTTCCAGCGGGTTCGGGTGGCTGGGGTACCAATGTGGTTACCGAAGAAATGCTCAAGCGCACCAACATGATTTGCATCACCGCGTCGGCGTTCGCGTTACCGTCTCGTGTTGATCGAATCGACGACGGCGGTATGTCATACGGCATCGAATGGCGGCAAACTCTGCGACCGGCCGAAAATGCAATCGTCGAAATGTTCGGGGTTAAACGATGAAATACGTTCAGGCACGCGATGTATTGTATAAAGCGGTCAATACGATAGCCACACAAGCAGGCACGCGCGTAATCTGGGATCATTTGGCGTCGTCGGTGCCCGGCGAAATGATCCCTTGGATTCGCCCGTCAATCATTCACACGGACGGGCGGCAAGCGTCCCTGTCGTGCTATGCCGGGACGATGCGGTATGATCGGAGCGGGTTGCTTGCCATCCAAGTATTCGTACCGGCTGGCGGGCAAAGCGGTGCCGCATATGAGACCGCACAATATTTCGTCGATGGTTTGCAAGCGTTTCGGCATGATACCGTTTGGTTGCGAAACATCAAAATGGTTGACGTGGGGATTGATGGGGCTTTCTCACACGTCAACGTATCCGCAAACTTCAGATTTGATCAGGTGCAATAATGGCAGACTGCAAAACATACGTATTAGATTCTAACGCGACAGGTTTACGCTATACCGTCGAAAAATGCCCCGGGGAATTGGAATCGCTGCCGGTTTGGTTCGCCGCCGAACCGAATAGCTATTCCGACTTCGGTGCAAAACTGACGACGCAAACGCGGAACGTCATTTCCGAATCGTCGCAATTGCAAAAGGGCGTCATCACCGACTTGGAAGCGTCGTGCGGCTTCAACCAAGACTTGACCCATGACAATTTCCAGCGGCTGTCGCTCGGATTCTTCCGCACGAACGGTCGCACGAAACCCGGCAGCAGCCGCCCGGATGCGTCGCAAATTGCTATTACTTCGATTACTGCGACCGAAATTAAATTTGCCGGAACGGTTGCGGGCATTAAAGTTGGGCACCTGATTCACATTGAAGACGGCGCTAACGATGATCGCGGACCGTTTATCGTGACTGGCGTTGCTACTACGGGTGGCGTGACAACGGTGACCACATCGGGGATGAATCCCGTTGCGTCGCCGGCTGCTGATGCGCGCGTGTCTGTCGTTGGCATTTTCTTTGCACCCGGCACGACGAATTTATCTTATAACGTGGAAAATGGTGCGTCTCAAATTTTCCGTAAAAGTGGCGCGGATAATTTTACGCAACTTGGATTATCCGAGGGCGAATGGGTTTATGTCGGTGGCGACCGCGAAGATAACCGCTATAAAGTGCATGGCTTTGCGCGTATTGATCGAATCTACAATAACGCATTGCGTTTTGACAAAATCTCGTGGGTTAAAGCTGCGCATGATGATACCAGCGTAGATACCAAAACCATTTATCTGTTTTGGGCCGATTGTATCGTTAACGAGAAAAATCCGACCAAAGTTGTTAAGCGCACTTATCAATTTGAACGTTCGCTCGGAAAAGATGCCGATGGCCCGATGTACGAATACATTATCGGTGCGGTTCCTAATGAGGCAAAAATCTCGATTGCGCAGGCCGATAAAGTCAATATCGATATGTCGTTCACGGCGCAAGATGCCGAATATGTCAACGGCAAGCAAACGCGCAAACCCGGTTATAACGGCGTCGTTAAAGCCGGTGACACCTATAACACGTCATCGGATATGACGCGAATTAAACTGGCGCTGGTCGATAATAAGACCGACGATATCAAACCGTTGTTTGCGTTTGCGACGACGCTTGATATTTCGATCAAAAACAATACGTCACCGGCTAAAGCAATCGGCAAAATCGGTGCTATCGATAGCGTTTACGGTTCGTTTGAAGTGGGCGGTTCGGGCACGTTCTACTTTGCCGACGTGGAAGCGACACGTGCCGTGCGCAATAACGCCACTGTCACGCTGGACGTTGTTATGACGAAAGCGCAGAAAGGCATTGTTATTGACATTCCCGAGTTGACACTCGGCGACGGTAAAATTACCATTGAAAAGGACCAGCCGATTACCGTTCCGCTGGAATTCAATGCCTACGAATCAAAATTCGGCAGCACGGCAAGTATTTCTTTCTTCCGTTATCTGCCCAAAATTGCACGGAGCTAATTAAATGAATCTGTTTAAACAATTCGCCACCGATCCCCGCGCCGAAAAAGAAGGTGTACGATTTGAAATTGGCGTGAATAGCAAGGGTGAAACCATTGCATTCCAAATTGCGCGGGCTGGCGGCGCTAACGTCCGGTATGCCAAATCCATCGAAGCGAAAACCAAACCGTACCGTATGCAAATTCAAGCCGGCACGATTGACCCTGAAATTGCGGCGCGCCTCATGCGCGAGGTGTTTGCGGAGAGTGTGGTTATCGGATGGGAAGGTGTCGAGGATGAAAACGGCGAGCCGCTGACGTACTCGCCCGAAGCCGCCGCGGCGCTGTTTGAAAAGCTTCCGGAGCTTTACGCACTGCTGCAAGAGCAAGCCCAAAATGTCGCACTGTATCGAAAGGAAGTGCTGGATAACGTTGCAAAAAACTGATTGAGGCCCTGATCTTTTCTCTGCAACACGGCGCGCACTATGACACCATCGTCAGACAGTGCGCGCTAAATCACATGGAATTGCCGCCGCAATTCAAAAACGCGCCCGCTATACAATTCGGCAACGAATTATATCAGCGGGCGTTTTTGGATTTATCGTCGTGCCGGCAAATTGCAGAGTACGGGGAAGGGCCGATCAGTTGGAAGCTAATCAATGAATGGTGCGACCGAAACGAGATTGACGCCGACACGCGCGAGGATATGCAATACGTCATTCCGCAAGTTGACGCTAAATATCTGGAATTCCGAAACAAGCAAATAACCGATCAATTGAAAAAATGAACCTGAATCAGTTTGGTGACAAAATAAAGCGCGTCGCTATCAACGTGCCTAAAAACGCCGATGAAATTGTGCGGAAAGTTGCGCTTGTGGCTGGCCAGACTATCACCATGGCGACGCCAGTTGACACCGGTCGCGCACGCGCCAACTGGCAGGTCGGGATAGGCGCTGCGCCGGGCGGAACGGTAGAATACTCGGGTGGCGGGGCTGGCGCAGCAGGCTATGCCATCGGTGCGGCTGCCAATGTGGTTACCACATACAAGGGACAGCCGGGCGGAATTTGGCTGGTAAACAACCTGCCTTATATTCAGCGTCTAAACGAGGGATGGTCAGCGCAAGCGCCGGCTAAATTCGTTGAGCAAGCAATAGATACAGCAGTTAACGCGATTCGAGATAGTAAGGTGATTAAATGACGACTGAAAACATTCAGATTCACATATCGGAAACAGGCGCGCGCACTGTCTCGAAAAACATCGAAGGAATTGGGACTAGCGCGAAAACCGCCAGTAGCGCCATCGAATTCCTTAAGGGTGCAATGGTCGGGGCATTCGCAGCCGGGGCGCTTGGTGCGCTGACAAAGTACGCTAATTCTTGGCAATCAATTAGCACGCAAATTAAATTGGCGACCAAATCGCAAGAGGAAGCGGTAGCAGTGCAGGAAAAATTGGTGTCGCTGGCCAAGCGCACTGGTTCGGACCTTGAATCGACGGTTGGGCTCTATACGAACATCGCCCGTGCTGCCGGTGAAATGGGCAAGTCGCAAAACGAGTTGATTAAATTCACCGAAAACATGAATAAGGTATTGTCTTATTCTAATGTTTCGGCGAATGACGCTAAAAACGCGCTAACGCAATTGGGGCAGGCGCTCGGCGGCGGAACCATTCGCGCGCAAGAATTCAACTCGATCCTGTCGGCAACGCCGGCAGTAATGCAAGTCGTCGCCAAGAATATTGCGGGCGTTGACGGCTCAATTGCAAAACTGCGCGAAAAAATGAATGCCGGTCAATTGTCGGCTAAAGAATTTTTTGAGGCATTCCAGAAAGGCGGCAAAGATATTGATGAAGCATTCTCGAAAACGCCGAATACCATCGGAAATGCAATTAGCCGGTTAAACACTAATCTAACGGAATTCATCGGTAAAATTGCGGAATCAAGCGGAATTCTATCCGCTATGGCTAACGCAATTGATTTTGTATCGAATAATCTAACCGTGCTGTCGGCGGTGCTCGCTGTCGTCGGTGCTCGCGTCGCAGTCGCGTTTGGGCCGGCTGCCATCGCTGCTGTGCGCGGATTCATGGCTGTAGTCGCGGCACATCCGTTCGTTCTGCTGGCCACCGCCGTCGCGGCCGCAATCGGCTATGTCATTCAGATTCGGGACCAAATCAAGGTGTTTTCCGGTGGGGTTGCCACATTGGGCGACGTATTCGACGTACTGGCCGACCGGATGCGTGCTGCGCTGTCGTCAGCGGCTCAATGGTTCGTTGACCTTGCCAATTCCGCCCGCGCAAGTCTGTCGGCGGTGACGGGCTTCTTTGAGCCGGTGGCCAGCGCTTTCCGCGCAGCATTCGGCGACCTTGACTTGTCGTTTGCCGGGATCGCGCAGGGGTTCGGTCGTGCGCTTGACATGATGACGGCGACCGTGCGCAGCATCGGCCCGCGAATCTCGCACCTGCTGGAAAACATTCCGGCTGCGTTTGAATTAGCATTCAAGAAAGCCGTCAACGGCTATTTGTCTGGCCTCGAATCAATGGCGAACGGCGCCGCCAGTGTGGTTAACAAGATCAGCCGTGCCGTTGGCGGTGGGGATTTGTTGGGCGTTGCAAAACTTCCCCGGCTGAATGTATCGTCTGAAGCGCAGAAATTCGCGGAAGATCAGAAGGCAATCTGGCAGAAAGCATATTCGGACCTGAAAAACTCCGGCGCTGAAAAATGGGTTATCGATACGCTGCAAGCAATCGAGAAGAAAGCCGCCGCGCGCCGGAAAACGACGGTCAATCTGGACGCGGTGCCGGCCGCTGCCTCGCTGAGTGCTGCTGCCGCATCCGGCAAGGCTGGTAAGGCCACGACACAACGCGACGAATTCGCCGACCTGATCAGTCAAATCGATGCGGTCGGAGAAGCAACGCGACGTTTCGCCGCTGGTCAGAAAGTATTGGACGACGCATTTTCCGAAGGCCGAATTAAGAACGTCAAGGAATATGAACGTTATTTTGGCCTGCTGCGCCAACAATATCAGGATGCAATCAACCCGGTCGGCGCATACCTGAATCAAATCCGCGATGAAATGGATTTGCTCAAATTGTCAGCCTCCGAACGTGATGCGCAGCGCACATCGATGCAAGCGGTCAACCAATTGCGTAAACAGGGTGTGGAAGTTTCAATTAGCGAGCAAGTGGCAATCAAGGAAGCGATAACCACACTCAAGCGCGAGACGGAAGCCATACAAGCGCAGGATGAAATGCGCAAAAATTCAATTGCGCGACAGGAAGAGGAATTCCGGAAGAAACTGCAATACGCGCGCACGCTGCGCGAGTTGTCGGCCGGTGACCGGGACCGTATGGGCTTGGACGCGCTCGGACAAATGGGCATTGACACGTCATCGCTCGCGCAAACGCAACGCGTCCAATTGGAAAATATCGAGCTTTATTACGCGCGCATTAAAGAGCTGGAAGCGTCGCGCATGATCGATGAACAAACGGCCTCACAAGCGCGCGTTCAATTGTCGATGCAAGAATTCCGCGCGCGGAACGCAGCGTTCAGCGCGTTCCTGTCGGATGCGTCGGTGTTGCAGCAGTCGCATAGCAAGGGGCTCGCACGGATCGGCCGCGCTGCCGCCATTTCGCAAGCGATCATGAATACCTACGAAGGTGCCACAAAAGCGCTTGCGATGGGCGGTCCGTATCTCGGGCCGTTGTGGGCGGCTACCGTTGTGGCGGCCGGCATGACACACGTTGCCCAGATTCGCAGCCAGCAGACGGCCGGCTTTTTCACCGGGGGTTCGTTCACCGTCGGCGGCGCGGGTGGCCCCGACAGCCAAATGGTGGCGTTCCGGGCCACACCGGGCGAACGGGTGAATGTGGCTACCCCGACGCAAGTGCGCAAGGGGCAGCCGACGCAATCGCAGGATAATTCGGCGCCGAACAATACGGCAGTCAAAATCGTTAACGTGCTGGACAAATCCGTCGTCGGCGACTACCTGAAAACTGACGAGGGTGAAAAACTCATTGTCAATATTATTCAACGTAATAAATCGGCGGTGGCGTAATGGCAAGCATTTTTTGGGTAACGGTTCCGAACAGGGAATATGAATACAAGTTGCAATGGAAAACGGATGTACTGAAAGGCTATTCGGGTGAGCAACGGGTTCAATTGCGCAAGAATCCGCGTCAGTATTTTAATTTCAAATACGAAATGACATACGATGAATACCGTAGCACTGCGCTTGCCATTGCAAACAATCCAGCGCAGCAGGTTGTCATGGCTGACTGGACCCAATTTGCCGCAGGCGTATTCGGTCGATCTGATGTTATTTACCGCACCACCAGAAATTTCCGGCAGGGACAAGCCATTATTGTTCATCCGGCCTCAACGGGCACTTTTGCGCCATTTTTGGCCGATATCCAAGCAATTGAGAATGATCCGGACTACGGCATCCTTTTACGAATGCCAAATACTGATAATGCGCGTAGTCGAAAACCTTGCTTAATCGCCCCGCAATGGAACGGGCGTCTATCGTCCGGTATCCAATTTGATTTGTCACATAACGAATTCGTAAACGCATCGTGCGAATGGATCGGCGATGATCCGCCGCCCATTTGGCCGCTCGGATTGCACTATCAGACAATTGGACCCGATCCAGTCTTACAGAATTACCACACTTCAGACGATGGCGCGCAGCATTCCTATATGAGGGAAGTTGATTCGCTGGATAATGAGATTGCGAGCCCGTATTTCCGTCCACGTTATTCGTTCAAACAGTCGCGTTATTCGTTCACTATCCGCGTAAAAGTTGGGTATGAATTAGAAAGACTGTTAGGGTTCGTACATTATTTACGTGGCCGACTTAAGCCATTCTGGCTTCCGCTTTGGGGTAAAAATATCAAGGTGATAGCCGACATTAAAGCTAATACTAATACGATTAAATGCGAGCGTATCTTTTGGGGGGATCGCTTTGCTAACAATCGGATTTGCATTTGGGTTAAGGATGGATGCGGTTACAAATACAAATTCATTGAAGCGGCGTCGGTCTCTGATACTGCTGACGGCAAATCGAACCTAACGACGACAACAACAATTGCGACAGATACCGCGTTGTCTGATATCATCATGACATCGTTTATGGAATACGTTCGTTTAGACAGCGATGAAGTTGCCGTCAAATTCGACGGCAACGGAAACGCTTCTATTAATTTCATCGCAATTTCAATCCCGATACAGGCATAAAATGAGTTATCAACAATACGAAAATAGTACGCATGACGGCGCGCCGTTTGAAATGTATACGTTCCGATATGGGAATACTACATTGCACTATACGTCATCGGATGACAAGAGTTTTACCGTCGGAACCGCCAAGGTAATTTCATTACCTATCGAACGATCCGCTGTCACAAACACAACGGACAGCATCAAAAGCAACATGACGATTACTTTGCCGTCTAATGATGAGTTCGCACGCAAACTCGTTACCGTCGGTTTGGAATATCCCGTTAGCGTCCGTATTAATCGTGTCCACCGAAACGACGCGCAATATGAGAACGTCACCATTTGGCGCGGGCGTGTCGTCGGCGCGGCGCTCGCCAACGAACGCATAGAATTGCAATGCGAATCCATTTTCACGTCGGTTCAGCGGCAGGGATTGTCGCAACAATATAACCTGTCGTGCCGGCATGCTTTGTACGGCCGCCAGTGCCGCGTAAATCGCGCAGAGTTTTCTAAAGAGTTGCGTATCACTGGTTCCGACGCTACAGGTATTTGGCATGAGGGTTTGGGCGGCTGGCATTACAACCCTGTCGGCGGGTATGTGGTTATCAATGGGGAAATTCGTCGCTCGATTGTTGGCAGCACGAATACGCTTATTCATTTTGACCCGCCATACAAGGATGATACAATCCGCTCAGCTACTATCTATGCGGGTTGTGACAAAACGATTGAAACGTGTCAGCGGCACTTCCATAACACGGACAATTTCGGCGGCTTCCCGTATATTCCGATCAAAAACCCCTTTGAAGGTGCATTATAAATGTGGTTACAGATAGCGTTTTTCGTCGCATCGTTACTCATTTCCGCCAAACAACGGCCAAAAATCCCGAACCCGCGCCAACGTCCGACAGGTATTCAGGAATTCCAAAAACCGACTAGCGAAAGCGGTCGGGAAATTCCCATTCTGTTTGGAACCAAACGAATCAAATCACCTAACGTTTTATGGTTTGGCGATCAGTCTTCGCGGCCGGGCGACGGTACCGATGGCGTGGTGTTTTACTGGGCCGGTCTGCACCTTGGGTTGTGTGCCGGGCCGATTGATGATCTTCTGCAAATCGATTTTGCCAATAAAACACTTTGGCACTGGGGCGAAACCGGCGCATCGTTAAAAGAAACCGGTCATTATGTTAATTTAAACAAACCTGAATTATTAGGCGGCGTTCAAAAAGACGGCGGCTTTGCAGGGATGATCGAATTCCTTCCGGGCGGACCGTGGCAAGGTAAAGCTCCGTATCTACAGAGTATGCTCGGTGACTCGGTTCCGGCATATCGCGGCGTTGCATCCATCCTGATTCACAAAAGCTACATCGGCACGCGCCCCTACCTACCCGAATTTGCGTTCACAGTGCGCCGGCGTCGTCATACCAGTAGCGAGGGTGCGCGGATTTGGTACATCGAAAAGTGCGAAATTGGGAACGATATGAACCCGGCGCACATTCTCTACGAGTGCATCACTGACCCCGTTTTCGGAATGGGATATTCGGACTCAGATATCGATGACGCCGCGTTCCGGGCAGCCGCTGACACGTTACACGCGGAGAATATGGGCCTTTCGATGTTATGGGACAAAACGTCGAAAATTGAAGACTTCATTGAAACCGTCGTTTCCCATATTGACGGTATCCTGTATGTGGACACCAAAACCGGCTTATTTAAATTAACGCTGGTGCGCGAGGATAATAACTTTGCAAACCGTAAAAAACTCGACGAAACGAACGTTTTAAAAATCACCAATTTTAAACGTCCCAGCGTCGGCGAGCTGATCAGCGCGGTATCCGTCAAATATTCGGCCGGCGAATCCGACACAGTGCGGGTGACCACAGTGCATAATCTGGCATTGATGGATCAAATCGGAGTTGTGGCGTCAACGCGGGACTACACCGGCTTCACCGATGAGGGTAACGCCCGGCGCGCAGCGGAACGCGACTTGCGTGCGCTTTCGACACCGCTAGCATCCTGTACCATTTATTGCAATCGAAAAGCATCGGATATTAATATCGGACAGATTTTCGATTTAGCATGGCCGCGCGACGGCATCGGCAATCTGACAATGCGTGCCGTTAACATCGAATACGGCACGCTGGAAAATGGCATGATCAAAATCATGGCCGTTCAGGATGCCTTTAGTTTCAAATCGCAATTGTTCACCCCGCCAGTTGACAAATGGGATGAGGAACAAAAACGGGTAACGGATATCGCCGACCCAATTCTGTTTGAATTGCCGTTCGCTGAACCTAATTTCAGTAAATATAATCAAGGTTTGTCGCAAATCGCCGCGCTTGCATCGAAGCGCGCGGGTGGCAACTTGACTGAAACCAAATTTAAATTAATCGACACTGCGTCGCCGGATCAAACGCAAGCGATTTTGCGCTATGCCACCGCAACGGAAATTGTGGACCCAGTTAAACCATGGGACACCAAAATTACGATTCCGGGCGGTATTGATTTTCGTCGGAGTGAGCGTTATCCGCGCTTGGCTTTGTTAGGCAATGAAATTGTTGCTTGCACTAGCGAATTTACTACCACAACGCCAGCCATTGAACGCGGCTGCTACGATACGATGCCTAAAGAATGGCCCGCCGGAACCAAACTACACATTTTCCATGAATCGTCGGATTATGAACGGTTTGAAAGCATTATTGCTAAATCAAATGCGAACCCTAACTATCGATACAATTTCAAATTCGTTCCGATGAGTGACCATCACCAATACATTTACGATGCGCAAAATAACCCCATCGTGTCGATTACCACAAACAATCGGTACGCTCGCCCGCGTCCGCCTAAATTCGTTGAAATTAACAACATGCTTTATCCGGAGACGGTTAACGATTCAAATGCGTTAACCATTGCTTGGCGTAACATCGGCAGAACATCATTCTACGGAACCCATTCTTTCTTTTTACAGTATCAGGGTAACATCGCTGAATCTAATTACTACGTAGATTTAACTCTGTATCTCGGAAAGCAAACCGACGCGCCATTCCGGTTTTCATCGCGGCTGACCCGCAATTCGGAGATTTTTCAACTGCCTGATTTTCGTTTGGCGCGCGGCACTTGGATTACCGTTAAAGTTGAATCGTATTTTGAGAACGGTAATGCGCGGGTTAATTGTTGGGAGCCCTTTGTTTGGTCCTTCCAAACCGGCGAAGTCGATAAGTCGGCCGGTTACATCACGGACAGCGGCGCTAATGTCCCGCAACCCACACCGAACCCCGGGCAGCCGGGACAACCCGGGCAACCTAGCAACCCAACGCTGTCGAAAGACACCTACGCGACCGAAGCTATTAAGCTGGAAATTCTGTCACTGTCGGCCGGTCTGAACGAATCGAAACCCTACGTATGGGATAAATCAGCGTACAATAACACGCTGCAAAATGGTGATGACGGCCAAACTAAGGAAGCTACATTGCAATTAGGCGGCTATCTGAAAATCGGGAATATCGTTAGCCAACGTCGCAACTGGTGGGCGCAAGCATACCGCGACGACGCGGCATTTAACGAGCATTTGGATAAATGGCAAAACGGAATTAAACCATCAATCAGTTTCTATCCAAATGAATCATTCGGATATCCCGAATCAGGTTTGCGCATTTCCGTTCGTAATCCTATTTTATATGCACTTTATAAAGGTGCTGATAAATGGGAAATTATCGGCGACTTTAAGATTAAGAATTGCGATGTAGCTTTCATGTATCCGGATGGAAAATACATCGGTAATTTGGGTGCCGATGTTGTTAGAAATGAATCCGATAATGAACTTTCGTTCCGACTGGTCAAACCCGACGCGGATAATAAACTCGCCGTCAAAGCGGTATTTGATACGAATATGGTCGAAGTGAACGGACAAAACCTTGAGGGTTTAATGTTCGTCGCTGATATCAAATACAATTCGACGAATGTCGGAATTCTGGCCGCCAGTGTGGCTATCGATGCTGAATATCAGCCGGATCAGCACGTCAACGGAACCGACTTCAATGCTGCGACTGGTCGCGGTGGATGGCATATTGGCGTCGGTGTCGGTAAACTCATTAAGGTCACTAATCAATATAGTTTGGCGGCATTCTTTAATAGCGCAGAAATTGAGGGAGCCATAGACGTGCGCACAATTTCACGTAGACGATTCTTGCAAACTAATATTCCTTGGAAAGCGAATGCTGGCGGGCAGCGCATATTGGAAGCGCCGAAGCCCGCGCCGCGTCCGGTACCTGTGCCGGTACCCACACCTTCACCGATCCCGCAACCTATGCCGCAACCCCGGCCGAACCCGGGCGGTGGTGTGCAGCCTCAACCCCAGCCGCGCCCGAATCCGCAACCCGCGCCGGTGCCGCAGCCGCCCGTTATCTCGCAGTGGATGAGTGACAACGAGAAAAACCGTGTCATCCGGCTTGCAAACGGCATGAACGATGCTGCACCTACTGGATGGGTTGCTAATGGTTCAAACGGTAGTGGTGGACAATTTAAATCTGCCGCAATTGTGCAAGGTAATCAGACTACTTGGGATCCTGCCGACGACTGGTGGATGCGTGATACCGCGCATAATGGCCCGATTAAAAACTATGCCGAATTGAACGCTAAGAAAAAGTCTCCGTTTAATACGTTCCAAAACTGGACCGCTGGTATGGAAGAAAGCGGAAACAAAGCGCCGAATGGTTCTTTGTTTATGGACCTTCGGAATATGTGCACCTTCTTCCTGTTTGAAGGGTCTAATGATTGGTGGCTTTTCCACAAATCGGATAAGGTCACATGGGCAAACCGTTTCCGTTGGAGTATGGGTGGTGGTGGTGGTACCGGCGATCATGACCGGAATATCCCGATTCAAGATCATAAGTCGTTCTGCCGCGTACTCATTCCGTGTGGCAGAACCGACGCTACCGGTATTTATCACGGCGGAACGGGTGACATTGATTTAGGAAAAGCGTATGCACGCGGAAAAATCCGGGCCGTTCTCGTGACTGCGGAAGCGCGTATTTCGCCCAATTCCCCCAACGGTTCCGCAATCGCATTGCAATTAGGTGGCGACTGGAAATGGTATGACGACGGCCGCGCGCTTGCATGGTATCCGGGCTTCGGTCTGTCGGCGACCACGCGGCTCACCCGCGACTGGCAGCGCTTCTACCATTGCTCGCTGCGCCGCGATGATGGGTCCAAGGAACCGGACGTGTCCCGCTTGAGCCGCGCCATCACAATCAGCGAATTCCGCCGCACTCGCGTTCCATTCCCCGATATGGGCGCGCCCGCAGTGCAGCCGGGTCAACCGTCACCGTCACCGCAACCGGGCGGCAACCCAGGTGCTGCCGGTACGTTTGGCGCGCTGTCAAATGGTGTGGCTATCAACGCCGTGCAAATTAAGGTCATGGCGAATGACAGTAATAATAACGTTTACCGCATCAAATTCGTTGTCGTTAGAAACGGCATCGTATTAGACGATAATGAGGTGTCCACATCCTATCAAAATTTGGTCGCAGAACGCGAATGGTCCGGTTTCAAACAATTCCCGTATTTTGAGAATTCGGGCGATGCTGACGGCGCGAACATTTCCAATGTGCCGGTCAAATATGCGTCGCTGAATCGCGCACCTATCGGAACGGTCGCACCTTGGACCGAAGCCAACGTCCACGCGGACAATATGCAACTGGTCCAGAATGCGCCGCAGCCGCAACCGCCTGCGCCAATTCCCCAGCCGCAACCGCCTGCGCCCGGACCGTCGCCGCAACCCGGCGCAGCGGCCGGTACGTTCGGTGCAATCACACCCAAAACGACCCGTAATATCGTCTGGATTAGAAATACGTCGAATGCTGGTATCGATGGGTTTAAAACCATTACGTTTAAAGTCATCGATGAAAATTCCAACGTTGTCGATGACTGGAAAGTGCAATCGGAAATGAATTCGTTAGTTGCCGAACGTTCGCGCACTAATAAATACTATGCGATTGTGCAGACAAACGGGGAATTACCGGGCAATATTGCAAACCGCACCTATACCGAAGTCACGATTAACGGCGCTGACGTTACTAATACGGACCCGTATTATTGGTCAACGATTAATCAGGATAAATTGGTCGGTGCGAATTTTGCAGAATCCGTCGTTCGCGGTTCCGGTGGTGTACCTTCCCCGGCTCCAGCGCCCGCGCCCGGACCATCGCAGAACGATGACGGCGGCCTGCGCCAAGCGACGTTCAGCGACATTCAACCCGGTTTCAGCCGCGCCAATTTCTGGCCTCGTTCGTTCGCTGACACTATCGGTGACTGGCGCAATTCTCAAATGCTGTGGGTCAAACGTTTTGCGACTGACGCCGACCCGGTGTATCTGACCAAAATTGTTTCGGTTCGGAATGGTGTGGTTATCAGTGACGATGCAGCAGAGCAAGATCAAGCCCGCAAAGACTGGGACGCACAAAATGACGGTAAGCCGCTTAACGATATTATGATGATCGTTGACCAGCAGACCGATAAACCGGAAAACCTATCATTAATGTCGGCTTATGTTTCGTTCGGCTCCGTAAAAGCTAACGCAATGAATAACCCGCAGCCATATTACGATCAGGCAATCCACAAAACCAATATGGACGTGAATTTCTTGTTCTATGCGGGCTCGGGCGGCGGCAACCCGGTGCAGCCTTCACCGACGCCAACACCGCAACCCCAACCCCAGCCGCAGCCGTCACCGGCTCCCAGCGGTCCCAGCTACTCAGGCGGCAGTGACGCGGCATACTCGTTCGATGCTGGCGCGACGTATGGGCGCGTGCTGGACGCATACGGCCTGCCGAACGTCAACATTCCAGCCGTGTCGGCGCAACCCGGCAGCGCACCCAATGTGGCCACCGCTGGCGGCGCAAGCCCGAACCTGCGCGGGCAGGCGCTAACGATTGGTGTCGAGCGTCCAAGTAAACGACTGACGACGCAATTTTGGGCGTTCGGAAGCAACCCGCAAACCAATTATGGTCAGTGGGACGTTAATACGTATTTTGCCGGTCGCGGAAATGGCGGCGGTACTAATTCGCTGGCGAACTATTGGAATTCGCAACCCAACCGCACTAACGTGATGAATTTTGCGAAAGGATTGCTTGGAACGATGCAAAGCCCGTCGGTAACCACACTGGCACTCTGGCCGATTGGCTATTCCTGCGGACCGATGTATGCTGTCCGGAACGGCCGCGCCACGCCGCACGCATACCAGCAGGTGCTTAAAGTCGCGCGGCTTGGCTATCGGTCATGGGTTTGTTCGTCGTCGCTGAAACAGGGCGACGGGGTTTCCGGAATCCTGATGACCGATGGCCGCAGCTATTCCGGGGTTTTCGTCAACGATAGTTCGGTGACGAAAGAAATTCAGGCGGTGATTCCGGCGCTTGGTAGTGGCGGTTCACACCGACGCACTTTTGGTACCTGCTACGTCGCAAGCTTTGAAAGCGGCGCGATGACTCAAAGCGAAACGAATACGCATGTTGAGCAAATGCGTCCCGAATTCTGGGCATCGCCGAATGGCTCGATTGGTCAAATTCAAATCCCGCCGTATTCGGTAATGTCCGTCATTTTCAACTGATGAGGATCCCGGGTGAAACCTGGATTTAAAAATGGCAATTCCTGCAAATAACTCGCTACAATTAAACTCCGCGATTTATCAGAAACTGGTCGGTCCGGGTCGGCTTGTGCTGAACGCGCTTGCGAATACTCGAATCGGTACCAGCTCCGGGTATGTTGCATCGTTCTCGTTCCGGGCCACCGAAACGGCGCTACCGTCTGCGCTCAAATTCTATGCGCAAGGCGGCTCCGGCTACTCTGGCGGTAATGGTGGACAAATCCGGTGGCGCATTTGCTCGGACAACGGCGGAAAGCCCGCTACATGGGATGTGTACGGGGAGGCGCTTTATACGCCGCAACTGGATATGCACACTCCGAACCGCGCATCGTTCCCATTGCTGTTTTTCAGAAACAAGCGCCAATTAACCGCCGGGAATATCTATCATTTGTTCCAAGATAACCCGATGGGGAATAATGATAACTATATCAGTTCCAACAATATGCAATGTCCGAACGCTATGGGGCGTTGCTCGCCATGGTTAAAAGATATGGAATTGGCGACGCATTTTGGTGTCAGCGCCGACAATATCCGCAACTTCACCGGCGGCGCTGACGCTAATAAATACTGGGCACCGATTTTTCAACTGTATTTTTCCAACGGCAAATCGTTAGGAAACGGAATCATGGAAGGGGGTTACCGCACTGACGTTTCAACGTGGACCGTTGCCGGTGGCGCTGAATATCGGGAGCGATTTAATACGCTCGACGCGGGACAATACAACGGGGTTTCGTTCGCTGTCGTTTGTCAGTCACCGGGCACGCTCAATTATTATCTGGACGATTTGACTAGCGGAGCCGTTGTGCTGCAAGGGTCCGTCTCCGAATCCCAAAGCCGATGGGCACCTACCAAACTGGGCCGGTCCGAGACCGCAAACCATACGTGGTATCACCGGGACCATAGCCCCGTCTACCTGCAGGCCGGTCGCCCGTATGCGCTCCGGTTCCAGGCCGGTAGCGGAACATGGGTGTTTGGCGACGTGCGACGGGGTGATGAAGTCGGGTTCACCTATCCGGCCGCGTTCACAGATTCCAACGGGGAGCGCAAGCAAGGAAACCAGTGGATCGGTATCAATCACTGGTCCAAGACCGGTAGCGGCTGGGGCATGTCATTCCCCGTAGTATTACATAAGGTGTAAATTAAAAAGCCCGGTTAATTCCGGGCTTTATTTTAAACACCTAGCGAACGTAAAACGTCATGTGCATTATCGATATACCATTGTCGGTTTAAATCCTTGGGGAATTCCTTCGGCAGTTTACCACACGGTTCCGCGAATTCCGACTTAGGAACGCTGTTTCCGTTTGACGCATACACGATTTTATTGGGGTCTTGCCCATAATACCATCGGCAGGTTTTACCCATATATTCATGCTGGCCATTTGTTCGCAGTTTGACCCCTTGACCCTTGACGGTTCGCACCACAACGAACCGCGTAAAATCGTTACAATCGTTAATCGTCTTCTCGATTGGCGTTCCGTTGACCAGATATTCGGCGACAGCCTGCACACAAATCGGCGCATCCTGATTCTTTTTGAGCGCGTCAGCACTGCCGTCTTTCGGTAGGGTGAAAATACCCTTACCTTTATATCCTCCGCCAATTTTTGCAGCGAGATAGTTATTCACGTCGCGCGAGTATAGCGCCGAATAATGCGTGTCTTCCGTATTAAGCCCCGTCGTCCGCTCCCACCATTTGACGATGCGATCCATTAACTCCGTCTTATCTTTCGGACAGTAAATGACAATACCATCAGTATTGGCGCTGACGACAGTAATTCCGCTAATTTCCAGCGCTTCAATGAACATCAATAGCAGTAGCTGCCCCGTAATCGTCGTTTGAATCAACAATTGCGGGGAATACAGTGCCGAGTATTTGCTACCAAATTTCCCGAATGATCCGTTAATAACGATTTTTAGGCTATCGGCCGTAATTTTGTCTCCGGCATGTTTAGCGGCAATTCGTCGGTCAACGATGCTTTGATAAATTTCCAGAAACTCCGGACCCAATTGCTTCGGGAATAGCCGCATATTTAGAATCATCGACGGGTAATAGGAAGTCACGTCGCGGTCTACAAGAATGTGGTTATCGTCGGCTTTTGTCACGCGCGAAGATTCACATGAGTGCAATCCGCCGATGCCCATTTGATAAGTGCCGTTATTGATAGTGATTTTTAAATCCTTGAGCGAATCGGGCAGCGTCACCGCGCCGGATTCACCGATGCAAAAAATCTCCGAATGAATCAAATCGAGAACGTCGCGCAATTGTTGCGTTTGATATTGTACGTACTCCGGCGCGACATAGCGGCACGTCGGCGGAATCGTCGACGAATCAGGCACCGTCGGTTTCTCGCCATGCAATAGCCACAATTCATGAGAGATTACCGCTTCGGCAATTTGTGCGTCGGATTTTGAGCGGAGGTCTGTCTCATACTCTTTGGACATTGACATTCGCAATTCCAACTGCGGCTTGAGGATGCCTAGCAGCCGCTCCGTGGCCGGGATATCCGACGCACAGCAATACCAGCGCACGCACTCGATTTGCTCGGGCGTCAGCACGGTTCCGGGTTGATACGGAAGGTCCTGAATCGTCGGCGCGTTAGCCCGGGCAGCGTAGATTTTCAGCGATCCTTGCAGCGGCGCAACTTCGATAAGGTCAATGTGGTTACCCTGAATCTGTTTAACGCGCATGGATTTGAGCAACATCCACGGTGCAACCCCGTCGCTGATAATCCGTTCGGTGGCGCTGAACAATTCGGCGCACGACGCGCCATTGGCCGCAATCGTTGTCACTGGCCAGTCATATTTAATACCGTTGAAACTGATCAGGTTGCATTTTTCAAGCATCCATTTCAGTTTAGCCGGATCAAAACTGCGTGTTTCGGAATCTTCAAATATAACGTATTTCCCCGTCTTGACGTTCTTAAACGCCGCGAGGAAATAATTAGGATACGATTCAATGTCGAAAACGAAAACGTCACCGTCCATATACGATTTGACCAATTCCGAATTGCTCAACATCGGTAAATCGAATCGGTGCGCGTCATCATAATTTGGTAGGTACGATGAGGATAACCACACTGGTTCTGGGATCAGTTTTTGATCCGGCGCAACTGCCGTCGCGTAGAAAAGGCCGTCGTGGAATGCTTTCATTTTCTGCGAGAAATGACGCCAAACATTGGACCGTTGGAAAACATCGCCGAATTTTGATTCGGGCGCATATCAAAGTTTTGGATATCGGGGAGCGTCAGCGCAAAGGCTTTTTTTAAGAAAATGCCATCCGGGAATTCGCCGATATCGTAGGATTCATTACCGCAAATCATTTCCCCGTCGCGGAATTCGAGCAACTCAGAATCCCCGGTTTTGATTTTACCAAACCCGACCCGAACGGATTCCGGCAGCGGTGCCGGCGCATAACCGCCGTCAAAAAATGGGCGCATATCGGGCGGCTGCGCGTCCACCAGTTGCGCCGCCAGCGTTGCCGTGTCGCCGGCCCGAAACTCGATGCCGTTCCGTTCGATGGCCACACTGGCAGCGCCCATTTTCGCGGCAATGTCGATAGCACGCGCCGGGATGACGCATTGCGGCACTTGCGGGCCGGGAAGCGATGCCAGCACAGCATTATTTGTCGCATACGCGCGCCCGTTTTGCAGGATGACGCCCCGCGTGAATGGCCGGATGGATTCGGCCGTGTATTTGGTCAGCGCGTCCAATCCGACCCAACCCGTCGGGTCGGTCTCATTCGTTAGCGGCGCGTATTGATACGGTTCGTTTTTGACCGGGATTTGTGCTTTGTACGCACCCTGTTTAATCGTTATCCGAGTTTTGGTTTGCGAGATAACAATTTCGCGTTCGTCGAGCGCGGCGGCCGCCCGGATCAGCGCGCCAGCGTCGCACGCGCCGTCCAAGTCATACGGGAAAGCATGTTCAGCGCGCAGCGGACCATTGACGGCGCAAATTCGGCCGCGCTGAAAAATGAACGTCGCGTCCTTTTTCCCGCGTAGAATTTGTGCGACAAATTTAATGGCCTTTTGCATTTTTTAACCGATCTTGTAACTGTTTCAAAACTTCAATGGGCGAAAAATCCGCAACATTGCGAACATACCACACCGTTGCAAAATTGGAATCCCAGCCGATGACGCAAAACAGAATTTCCAATTCACCGGTGAGCGTCCAGTATGCGCAAAAATCCTTAGTTCGCAATGAAACTTCCAGATTATCCGGGAATTTGTGCAGAAAATCCGGCAACAATTGCGCCAAAAATTCATCGTCATCTTTGGCTTTGAACGTCAACAAATGAACGGCAATCATTTGATTATAAACCTAAATTTGGTTTTCGGCAATTTGGCGAAGTCGTCGGGTAACAGGTTGACGCAACCATCCGTCACCGTTCGCCGGCGCTCGACCGGGGCGCTGATCAGCCCTGCCCGCTCGGGTGTCCACACCGGATGCAAGGCTAGCACAAGGCCCGCGCCGCCATCGGCATAGTGGATGCTGCGGCTTTCGGCTGCTGGGCGCGCAATGTGGTCACCCGCTGGCGTGTCGCGCCCCAGTAGCACCGGAGCGCTGAAACTGGGGCAGGTGAGCAATGCGGTAGCCACACTCAACGTGCAGATAATCATCAAAACCCGTCGTCCGGTGAGAACGCTTCAAACGGGCTGAACCGCTCGGGTGTCTCATCAACACCGCGCCGAATCGTGTCGGTGCCGCGACGCTTGCCGCGACTGCGCCGGATGCGTTCCAACTTATCGTCAGTTTTCGACATTTTGCGCGGGGTCTGTTTCACGTGAAACAAACGTTTTTCGTCTTCGATGTTTTTCAGCCAAGCCATTTTAAAACTCCGTTTCAGCAGTGGACGGATCGCTCCGCCCGTTTGTCTCTCGCTTATTGTTCGTAGATTCGACCGGTCCAGCGATCCATGATCGACAAACCGATTCCCAGATATTTAACCAGTCTCACGGCATCGGCCCGGTGATGGAACGCTCCGAATTCGGAACCGTCGGGGTGGACCAGTTGCCACCGTCCGTAGGTGTTTTCAAACGTCGATTCGCCGTCTTTGTCGATTCCGTCCCAGCATTCGACAATTTTACCAGCGTGGTAAATATTGCCGTCTTCCTTGAATTCAATGCCATCATATCCTTTTTTCATGAGGACCAGACGCGCGTAGTATTGTTGGTCGCGGTTCGGACGGGTCAGAGTTTCAGGGGTTGCGAAGCGTGCCATGATGTTTTCCTTTCAGGTTTGGTTGCGGTGACGATTCGTTTCGTTCACCATGGATATAAGTATATAGATGGTTTTCTCCGCGTGCAATACCCTGTTGCTAATTTTATTGTAAAAAAATTTGTAAGAGTTTGTAAATATTCAGTTACATTTCTTACGGTTTGTTACAATTTTCGAGCAATAAAAATTTCAGCGTTTCACGTGAAACAAGCGAAAAAAAAACCCGGGCCGAAGCCCGGGTAATCCTCAATATGACACCAAGAAACTACAGTTTATCACACGGCGGCGGCTTTGGGACGGCCGGCTTTGCGCGGAGGGAAGCCGTTGAATTTGCGCCAGCGGTTCAGCGCGCCGCGACCTTCGGTTTCGGTGATGTATTGGGCTTCCATATCGTCACGGATCATCGCATAGTTGATGGTCTCGGGCTCGACGGTTTCAGACAGTTTTTCCAGCGCCGCCCACACGATAGCGCCGGTACTGCCTTCGCGGGGTTGCGGGATGCCATTCTGTTTGTTGCGCGATTGGCGTTCAGCGCGAGCGGCGGCACGTTCGGCGGCTTTCTGAGCTGCTTTCTCTTTGGCGGCAAGGAATTTGGCTTTACGGACTTCCAGTGCGTCGGCTTCCGACACGACGGGTTTCGTTTCGGCTTTTGCAGCGGCAGCAGGTTTGGCTTTTTTCACAACAGGTTCTGCGTCAAAGTCGGCCAGAAAATCCAGATCAGTCGTCATTTTCATATCCTCAATCTCAAAGTTTGTAAAGTTTACCGATCAGTGTCTGCAACTGGTCGGCGGTTAGTTCGATTCGTCGTTCTCGAATCTCATCATGACTGCATTCTATCAAGCGTTTTCCGGTGTCGTCAACCCATTTCCCGACAAAAGTGTAACGGTCTGTTTCAGGGTTGCTAAACGTTGCTCGCAGGGTTGTGGCGGCTGCGTTAACGTCCAGCCGATCCGGCGCAACGTGCTGACAAAGCACCGCGAGTGCCCGTGCCGCTGAAACTCCGGTGCTTTTGGGCCAATCCTGCCCGGTGACGTTCCGAAACAACATACCCCATTTACTGAACGCACACGGATTGAACATCACATAGTTCGGTGGGACCGATGCCAATCGACTCGCAACATGTGAGCACTCGACAATCTGAAACAATTGCGCCGCTCGCAAACTTTCAGCGATTCGGATTAGCCGATAGTTTTCGCTATCGACAACAACCCATCGTAGGTTTGCGTCGGGGTTTATCCAATCACTCATCATATTTCCGCGGATGTTTCGTCGCGTACCATGCCGCAAGCGGGACACCGACGATAGGTAGGAAGCATGCGATGATGACAGCACGCGCAGCAGGTGAGCGCCGGTCACTCAATGCTGAATAGAACAAAACCACAAATGACACAAAATAAATCAGTGCCAGAACAAACATGAGGAAGTTCATCGTCTGATCCATTTCAACCCCCAATAATCCAGTTTGCGAGCGCACCGATTGCATTAAATGCGATTTGTGTAAATTGCGCAATCCCAAGAACCAGCAGTACCAGAATCAAATGACGTGATATTTATTAAGCCGAATCATTTGCTCGACTTTAACGATTTTCGGTTTGTTTTCCATTTTTAGCTTCCTTTTCATTCATGTATTTTTCATACTCGCGCTCGATATACTTTTCGTATTCGCGTTCTAAAAGCAAATCGCATTTGCGCGCCATATTTTCATCAATTTGTCTTGATCTTTATAAATTGGTAGCATTTTTTTAAAACGCCCGTATTTCTACGGGCGTCCCGTTGATTGATGAATCAGCCGCGCGGTTTCAGCGGGCGAGTGTCGAATTCAAACGCTTGACACTCATGCAGGCGAATCGTCGTCACCATGCGTTGAAGCGCGCCGCCCGAGTTGCCGCCAATCGAGCCGCCGGCACCGCTAGAGCCGTTGGCACCGAATGCGAATGCACCGCTAGTGGATGTGGTAACCACACTGGTAGTCTCGACGATCCGGTGACCCATTAGCAGCACGATATCCGGGGTCACTTGCACGCGCCGATACGGTTCGTCGTCCGGGATCAGGTGCATATCCTCGCCGATGACGGCCTCCGTGTCTTTGAAGACACCGATGATCCGGCCATTAACGTCGCGTTTGACCACACGTTGTCGCGGCCCGCATTCTTGGCTGACGATGCTGGTAATGTTGGCTGACGGTGCGACGACAGGAACCGCCGACGCAGTGACCGGGCGCACATTGACGTAGCGGTAACTGCTGCTACCGTTGCCGACGTTGATCGACTGCTGCGACTGATTCGGCGCCGAGTAGCTGACGCTGGTCTGAGGGGCAATGTGGTTACCCCCACTGCTCGCCGCTGCATTCTGCTGCTGCTGCTGCCACTGGCTGCCACCATGGGCCGTCGGTGTGTTGTGCGTCGTGCGATTGTCGCTGTTGGTCTTGCATGCGTTCACGCCGACGCAATCCGCGCCTGGGGTGTTGGTTGCATGCGCAGCGCCAGCGGCAGCGATCAGGGACAGGGCGATGATGGTCTTTTTCATGATGTTTTCCTCAAAATTTGATTAACAATCATTTGGCTTTAGCAGCCATATCATTGTAGGTTTTGACAGCTTCGGCCCAGCTATCAGGGTTGACAAGCATTGCCGGATACACCGCCGACATGATTCGACCGACGTATTCACGCATGCTGAAATTTTTGTGCATTTCAATCATGTCTTGTTTGGTTTTGTTCAATCGCTCCTTTGTAGTCATGGTTTCGCCAGATTGTTGCAACAGGCCCCAACGCAACCAAAACCAAATTTCCAAACGGTCCAAGTCGTTCGATTCGGCGTTAGTCATATCACGTTGCTCACCGCTGGAAACGTATGCGGTCATCGTGTGATACGCACGCACAATTTCGTACACCGTCGGACGTTTTGCCGACATGAGAATTTCCCGACTGGAATTCACGAATACCCTTTCTTTGCCCGAATTATCCAGTTTGGTTTGAGGGGTTTCGGCGGATTGCTCAACAGCTACTTTAGTCGGGTTAACCACACTGGTCGCAGGTTGAGCGTCGGAGCCGCCACCGCCGCAAGCGGCGAGCAGAGCAATCAGGGAAGCGGCGATGATGGTTTTTGCGGTGCGTTTCATGATTTAGCCTTTCAGGTTTTGCGCTAACCGAAAATGATTAGCGCCAGAATGAATGTGATTGAGATTGTCAGAAAATCGTCAAAATTCATAGCGTGACGATATTGATTGTGATTGCGACGGCAAAGATCAGAATGACAATTACCGCCGCTTGAAAATCTGTCAAGAAACACCCCCAATTTTGAGAATCAGCGCGGCGACCGCGCCAAGGATGATGGCTGCACTGGAAACCATTCCCAGCACAAGCCAAATGCAAGTCGTTTTCGGACCCCAGTAGCCGCCAACGGTTTCGACGAATTCGGCGGCGTATTTTTCAAAGTGTGTCATTTTCAATGATTCCTTGCGTAGTCCAGAATTTCACGTTCAGTCATTTCCCCCGAACGTTGATTAAATTCTACAATGATTCGGTCAAATTTGTCAATGAGATTTTGACCGGTGTAGTATTTTTGCAGAATTGCAAAAACCGATTGACGATTCACGTAGTCCATTTTAGCAATCCGATTGTTGATCTTTCATGCAGAAATACCACGCACCCGCTGCCATCGCCGCCGCCGACAGAATTTCCAGAAGTTTCCAGCCGTCGAAGAAGACCGGTGCGCACCAGTTGCGCACGCAATCGGTAACGGTCGGATCGGTCTCTGGGACGATCGCAAAGACAACAGCGGCGACAGCAGTTCCGAATGCTGCCAGTTTGTCGATTGTCGAGAAGCTTTTCATAATTCGCCTTTCAGGTTTACCAGTTGCAGGTGATTCGTTTCGTTCACCGTGACTACATATTAACGCTGTCCAATTTCCGATGCAATACCCTGTTGCCAAATATTTTGTAAGAATTGTAACTCTTCTACTCAATTTGTAACAGGGTATCGTGTCGTTAGTGTTTCACGTGAAACACTATTCCCAGTTGTCGTTTTTCGGTTCGGATTTTTCAATGCTGTCCGCCACCAGTTGCGCGTATCCAGCAATGTCTATCCAGCTATCCCGGTACCCCGGATTGCCAGTAACGATGCGTGCTAGTTTCGACGCGATCATTTGCAGTGCTTCCCGTTGCGTCGGTGTGTATTGCTTCTCCGGATCGCGCACACGCAAATGATTCTGGATTTGTTGCGAGCGGAATGCTACGAAAGCGAAGTCACCGTAATTTGCGCCGCGTTCCGTCAGCACTTTGTTAATTTCACTCGACATATTTGCGCTCCGTGATGTTGATTCCCAATTCGTCACCAGTCGTAACGAATTCAAACGATAGTAACTGACCCGCTTTCCCGTATCGATTTTTCAATACAGTGATGAATTTTTTGTCATAGTTGAATTGTGACACGTTCAGCACCACATCAAAAAATGCAGCATGTTCCGGCGCCGGTCTGTCTCCGAACGGATATTCGCAAATATAATCCGTATCCGTTTTGAGACCACAATAAATCAAATCTCGATTGTACGGAAACCCGTCATTTGTAGCGCCAAACTCATCACACATAGTGCGTTCAGCGCTAATGTGGATAACCGCGCGATTCACTTCATCCAATCGCGTATCCGAATACCGGATAACGTCCTGCCAATCACGTCCAGCATAAAGACATTTCAAAATGTCATTTATGACCGTCGTTTTTCCTGCGCCGGGAATTCCTGAAACCAGAATACGCATATCAAGCCCCCGTTGAACCGAAGCCGCCCGCGCCGCGTTTGGTATCTTCGGTGGCCACACCTGCAACCATCGGAACGCACGGTACCGGAAGCAACATCGCCTGCGCCACCCGGTCGCCATAGCGCACGCTGAACGTTTCGTCACCATCGTTTTGCAGTTTAACTTTCACTTCTCCCCGATAGTCGCTGTCGATAACGCCGACGCAATTCGACAGCCGAACGTTGTGTTTAAAACCGTGTCCGCTGCGCGAGAAAACCAGCATCACGTGTCCAGCCGGGATTTTGAATTTGAGACCGGTACGGACGACACCTGAATTTTTAGGCGCAATTTCCGTATTGTCAGCCGATTGAATGTCGAAGCAGGCCGCACCGTCGGTGGCTTTTTTCGGGATGTCGAAGAATTCGCTTTCGCAAATGAGAACGGAATTTTCAACGGCCTGCCAGAACGTATCGCTTAACGAATATTCGGTGCCGCCGAACGTCCAGTTTTTATCAATGTAACACTGATTGTCCAGCCAATCCATTTCATCGGACGTTATGTTGTATTCAATGCCGGCTTTAAGATCATACCCTGCCTGTTTGACAGCATGTAGAATATGTTCAGCCTCAGTTTTCGCGTGGTTGGGAAACGATTTGATAAAATCAAACGCCGCATTCCAAAGTTGAATCTCGTTCATTTGGTTCCTCACTTAATGTCAACCCAAATTGGCGCGCGCGCCGCTTTGGGAATTTGCCGGATTCTTTCTTCGTTGAAAATCTGGTGGTACAGAGAAAAGGCACGCGCCGGATTTTCTTTGAATTCCTTCACTGCCAATTCTGCAATGGTAATCCCGACGAATTGAGCGAACGCATCGGGATTTTCCAACAGGTAATCAAACACCGCTTTTTGAACAAGCAATTCGGCGGTCGGGTTTCGTTTCAGCCAAAACCGAACCATTTTTCCAGCGGCGTCCGCTTTGAAAAGTCGCGTGCTGCCGAATCGAATATCATTCCATTGCGGACGCTTGTTCAGGATTCGCGCCGCTTGCTCGCGGGTCAGATACAACACCGACCATGACCTCACATGTGGCAACCGAAACAAGACAAATCGTTTTTCGTTCATTTCTCTTTGAATCCTACAAAGTGCCCGTCAAATCCGTGCGCTTTAAAAATGTCATACCCTTTAAGCATCATCAAAAACTGACCGACCATTGCGGCAACCGTCCGCCAAAGCGCTTTTGTTCGATTTAGCCGGTCATGCCGTTGCCGCGTATTCCAATTGTTCGGCGACCAGCCGCCGACAATGTGCAGCAATTCATCCATTTCCTGCGCCGACATTTTGAATTCAGTTTCGAGCGTGTCGAGTAAATCCATTACCTGCATACCAGTCGGCAGCGTGTTTTCAATAACGTATTGTTTTTTCTTCAAACAATCCGACACGACGATTTTGGAAATGCTTTCAGAATATCGCCACCGGTCAATTTCTTTTTGCGCGTTTCTACGCAAAACGCATTTGACCGTAATATCGTAATCGCCAATCGACCGATATGCGGTCATTTGCCACCGTTTGCACGCAATGGCGTTCAATCCACACGAATCAAACCACATATCCATTTTCGCGCCGTTCTCATCGATCCAACGCAAAATGTTATCTGATCCCAGCACGAGATTTTTCCGCCATGGCATTTGCTTGCGCATCATCGCCTGAATTTGTCGACGTTCGTATTCAGTAAATTTGGGTTTCATGTTCTACACCTTTCAGGTTGCGGGCAGTATGCCGCCCGAATGTGGTTATCAAATTCCAGTTTCGTACCGATCGTCAATCATCGCCGCGTTAAGCCAAATGCGGTTCAGTTTGTCTTCAGCCCATTCGCCAAACGGCAGCATTGTTTCTTTGAACCATTCCCAGTCATCCGGTCCGAAAATCACGCATTCGCTGTCGGGTTCCTCGCAAAGGAAAGTTTGCCAGTATTCGCATTTGTCGGCAGTATCGCTTTCTTTGTAAAAGTCATCCAACGTTGGGTTATCGGAATGATTGATGAATTCCGATTCCATTTCCGAAACAAAATCTTCCGGACGGATGACGCGTAGGGTGATATCTTCTTGGACCCGGCGCATGACGATTTGCACTTGCATTTTCTCACCTTTCAGGTTTTCGGTAACGAACCGTTTCGTTCACCGTGACTACATATTAAATCCAAACGCGCCCAGGTGCAAACGAATTTTTGTAAAAGTTGTAACTGTTGCGCTCAATTTGTAACGTTCAATTCCGACTGCGCTGTTTCATGTGAAACAACCCGAATCAGACACGCCAGCGCGTCAACATTGCGCGGGCCATCGGCCACAGGCCAGATGCGCAACGCCGCGCCGCGTCGCAACGCCCCACACGACGGACACGACGGGTCAATGGTCCCACTGTTGAGCGACAGCAGTGCGTCAGCCGCGCGGCAGGCATCGGCAGCGCTGGCGTGCGCGGAAAACTCCGGCTGGTATCCGGGCTCGCCTGCACAGTCAGGCTGGTACAGGTATAACCACACTGCACCCGGGCCGTGTGCCGCTAGTGCGTCAGCCGTCAACCGGTCAATTCGTAATTGCAACTCAGTGGCGTTTAGCATTACGCACCATTTCCCGCGTAGTTTGATGGGTTTTGCCAGCGTGCCATTGCTCACACACGATCCGAGACACGATTGCATCATGGTCGGCCCGGACGCCGGCGCGCGCATAGAGACAGACCGTTCCGCGCAGCGTCGCGTCGGCGGCGGCTTGCATGAGACGCATACCCGTTCCCAGCGTCGGCACGTTGACAGGAACGCGCGTAACATCTGTCAGATTATCAATCTCGATGTAATACGGCGAATTTTCAAACATGAATTCGGGATCATCGATGCGTCCCAATGGTTGCGGGATATTTTCCAACACATAATAAAACACCTTGCGGCGAAGGTATATTTTATCTTTGATCTTTGCTTCCAACACCGCAAAATAATTGGTCAGCGCGTTTCCGTCTTTAACTTGGAAGAATTTCATAATGTCGGCTCAAAATTTCAGGGTATTTTGGTTTATTCGCCCAAACCAAAATTGATTTGGGAACGTTCAATTCTACAGGTGCGCGCGTGACTGCTTCCATCGTGTTTTCGGGGTGTGGCGCTTCGCCCCCGGCCGCTTCCCAGCGCTCGCGCGATTTGAGCGCAGCATACCCGCCAATGTCAAACGGCCACCATTCGGAGAATTTTGCCAGACCGCAATAATAATCAACCCGCATTGATGTTGGTTTGCCGGGTTTGTTGTGGATTGAATAAACAACGTCGGACACATTGAATGTTTCAACTTTCGGCATTTCCCCGTCAATGATTGCTGCGCCGCTCGCATGGTTGTTGATGTGGTTATGCTCGGGGAATTGGTAGCCACATTGTACCGGCCCATTTTCCGATTGCACCATGGCCGCGCAGAATTTAGCCGATGCGTGCGTGTAGGTACCGCAGCACGGGCACGCTTTGACCGGTGCCATTCCACCGCCACCGCGTTTTTTGGGTGGCGTGTAATCCATGTTTACGGCCCCCAGCCGCTCGATATTCCGCACAAAATCCAGCACGAGGCAATCAGTTTTCCCGTCAGCGATCCGCAGACCGCGCCCGATCATTTGCCGCCACAATACCTGCGATTGAGTTGGGCGCAGCATCACGATTAAATCGATTGCTGGAAAATCAAATCCCGTTGTAAGGATGTTGTTATTAATAAGCGCGCGCAATTCGCCCGACATGAACCGCTGGATGACGGCTTCACGCTCGGCGGGTTTTTGCTTGGAATGAACAACATCCGCTGCGATGTTGTATTTAGCGAATATCTCTTTTAAATGCTCGCAGTGTGCAATCCCGGAGCCGAAAACCAGCCAATGTTTCCGATGCTCGCCAAGTCGGCACACTTCCTCAATGGCTGCGATGGATGCGCTATTTTTATCCATCGCAATCTGTAAAGATTTTTCGTCATAATCGCCACCGCGAACGCGCACACCCTCCAGGTCATACGCAAATTCGGTGGCGCGCGTCGTCAGCGGCGATAAATAGCCTTCGGCAATAAGACGATTAAAATTGTCAGCGGTAGTAATGTCATAGCAAATATCGGTGAAAATGGGCTTTTGCGTTTTTCCCTGCGCGTCGCGGTACTCATCGATGATTCGTCCCGTCCCCAGCCGGTACGGAGTTGCCGTGTCGCCGACGACGCGTAAATTCGGGTTAGTTTTCATCAATCCATTGAAAAACGAACGATACATGCTGTTTTCTTTGTACGAAACCAAATGTGCTTCATCAACAAAGACAATGGCAACAAACCCGAATTTCTCCCAGTCTTTATAAACCGATTGAATCGTGCCGAAAATAATCGGTGAATGAAAATCACGTTGTTTCAATTCAGCAGAGTTAATCCCATATGGAATATGCGGAGCGTGATTGTTCAGGCACGCCGCGTTTTGCTCGACCAGTTTTTTCGTGTGCGTAAGCACGACGATTTTCTTACCCGGCCAATTCTCCGCAAAAATGCGGCAGAATTCGGCGATGATCAGCGATTTACCGCCGCCAGTTGGAATGCAAACCAACGGGTTTCCAGCACCGCCTTTGTGAAAATATTCATAAAGTGCCGTCACCGCTTCGCGCTGATACCATCTTAAATTAAACATGATTAATCAATCTGTTTCCACTGGTCGCAAGTTTTCTCGATGAAGTCGGCAGGAATCAATGCGTTGTGGTAACCACACTTCCATTGCTCGTCCGCTACAGGCGCAGCATGAACGCACGTTCGGCAGTTGCGCGACATCGGCTTTCCGTTGTGGCAGATATCCCGTTTGTCGCAGAATTTGCATTTGAAAAACGACGATTTTTCCGACAGTTTGCGTGGTGGCTGCTGCAAATAGATAATCGTTCGCGCACGGTCAACGTGAGCGCGGCCGACTTCCTCATCCTTGGCAATTATCTCCGCGTAAATGTCATCGTTGTTTTTATTGACCGCCATATAAAGCGCGTGCTGCAAACCCATTTTGTACATATACACTTGCATTTGCACAAAATGTTCAGGTTTAGCAATCGTCACGCCATTTTCCGTCAGTTTTACAAACGACTTATCGGAATGTGTCTTGAATTCCAGCAGGCAATATTCGTTAGCCGGCAAATCAGGGACACCAAGTGCGATCCCGTCACCACTACCGCCAAAATGCCCGTCAACGTCAGATATCCGGTATTGTTTTCCGTTTTCATCACTCTGAAACAGTTTGCAGCCGATCATTTCCAGCAGTGCGCAGAAACGGGCTTCCTCAAGGTGGCCCCGATTAAATAACCGAAGCATTCGCCCGTCAAAAGTCGGTTTCTGCGCCCACCGGAACCCGTACCAAATCTCACGCGCGCACTCTCGCCCGATCAGCGACGCGCCAAGGTGGGCGCGGAAACCGCTATTGTTCTGACGGTACGCATCATCCATTTGCGGCAACCATTTCTGTTCAGCCGCGCGGAATGCGTTACCCTGATCCTGCGACATTGCAGATTCGATTGCTTTCAGCGTTTCGGTGGCGATGCGTACCATTATGTCAGATTAATTAACGGTTAAATGATTTGGTTGCTTATTGTTCCCACGGCATTTTATGCGTGGTGGCGGCCTGCGCCGGGAATGCGGCGGGTTGAGCCGGGAATGCTGGTGCCGCTTGCGGGGTAGCCTGCGCCGGGAATGCGGCGGGTTGAGTCACTGGTTGCGCAACGGGTTGAGGTTGGGTAGGCGGCACGAATGCCGGTGCTGCGGGTTGCGGAGCGGCGAACGCCGGTGCGGCAGGTTGCTGCGCAGCCATCGCGGGCTTGGTCCCAGTGTGGACACCAAATTTTGCAGCCGCTTCGGGCGTCAGCCATGCAATGATGCGCGAGTACCGTGCGTCATCCTTCTGCGGGCCGATCTTGGCGAACGTCGGCACGTTGACAACCTGCTGCGGGTTTGTCAGTTGACCATTGACGCCGCAAGCGCGCGCCAGTGCGGCCAATTGTTTCCGCCCAATTTCGACAACCTGTGGATTCGAATGGCCGAGATTGTAGTTTTCGTTAACAACACGCCCCATGAATGCGCCTTCTCGAATGCGCACTTTAGCCGTGAATCGCACGCCGCCAGATTTGTCGAAACCTTGTTCAATTGATTCCACTGCGACCGGATAAACGGCCTCCGGAATCGGCGCAAAACTATCGGCCAGCGCAGGATCGTTCGTGTTGATTGCGAAACCAGCGAAAATGTTTTCAAACATTTGATTATTCCTCATTCAATTTTTGGATGATTTTGCCCAAATGGGGTGCTTCGTAGAATTCCAGACCGCCAACACGGTCTTTCGCCTCATATTGGGCGGTGGGTTGAGTTTGCAAATACCTGAATGGTTTTCCGTCTTCTCCCTGCGCAACGCCCATGTAATAGACGCTATCGAAAATGTAACCGATGTTCTGGCCCAGTTTTTGACCTTCAAAAGCCGGGCCAAATTTCATGACGCCACCCATCGGGTCCTTGATTGTACCCAATTTCGCAGTCACCAGAACGTGCTTATTCGGAATGTCACGAATAACGCGCGCCAGCGCAATTACTCGGTCATACAATTCCCCGTAATCCTGCCGGGCATCTTTTTTGCCGCCGTCGCGCCCATCGATGGAAATTCCCCGGAGCGAGTGCAGAAAAACTTCCGTCAATTCTGACAGTGAATCGATTACCACACTCTGATATTGGGCGGCGCCATCGCTCGCAATCCACCGCATGAATTCGACGACCGTTTTAATATCCCGCGCTTCAACGACAGGAATATTATAGGTGATATCGGGTTGATTTTCGCCGAACATCCGCGCAATGTTTTTCGGTCGCAGCGTTGTCGTCCCACCTTCAATTGACAGGAAAATGGGCGCCGGCATTGTTGCAGCGAGCGACGTTTTACCGACGCCCGGTGCCCCATATACCAGACATTTTAAATAGTTCATTTGGAAATGTCCTTTTCGTCACGGAAACCTTTGAAAATCGGGAATCGTGGTTTGTCTTTCGCGCCGACTTCAAAATGCTTATACGTCACCATTTTACCGATAATTTCATCCTGATTCTTCCACAAATTGTAACGCTGGGATTCGGTGAAGCCGCTACCGATTTTGAATTCCACCCCGTCAGCACGGCGCACGATCAGCGCGCCCAGTGCATCCGTGGGGATCAGACCGTCGGCGGAGCTGGATCGTTCAGTATATCCTAGCGCATTTGTTTCGGCAACATTACCGTTGTGCATGAGACACTCAACACCAATAACTAGCGCCTCATCGTCGCTGAATCGTTTCAGTTTCAGCAGCAGCGCTTCTTTGAGCGTTGACCGGCCGTGTTTGTACTCGCCACCCATTGACCGGATCATGACACCCTCGAAACCTTGCGACAGGCTGACCCGTTCATACTCGCGCAGCGCTTCCACGTTGCTAATTGTCGTCTGAATGACAGGCCGCACATGTGGCGACCATTCCAGCGATTCGACCAGACCCATACGCTCAATCGTGATGCCACCCTTGATCCAGTCGAAGACATAGAAAGCCCAGTCGTCCACCGCATCGCGTTTCATCACGAATCGCGTGCTACGATTAAAAACATCCTGCGCATTGTGCGGGCCGGCAATCAACTCGCCGTCGAAACCGTCATATTTGCCGTCCTTAAAAAATTGTTGCACGGCAATATTAGGAATCGGCTTGAGCGAGCGCGAGTACGCAACCCCATCGATGACGACGCATCGGATACCGTCCAGTTTCGGCGACGCCTGTACCGGATAATTGAGCAACTCAATATCCGTCACCGGCGCGGCCAGCATCGGTTTAAACCCTTTCATTTTAACCTTCCTTATCCTTTTCCAAATCCAGCGTAAACGATCCCAGTTTCAACGTCAGAAACTTATCAACCATTTCTTGATTCGATGGGTCCATATTACCATAAGCCCGTTTATTCAAGGTGTATTTTTTTGTAAGAATTGTGTCAACGGGTATCCCAGCGCTACGCAGTTGCTCTACAGCCTCATCAGTCAACGTGTCGTCAACTGCGACGGTCTCTGTAAACTTGCCGACCAGCCGGCAACCGGCGCCGATGTCCACACGCTGGATCCCGCCGCGTTGCTCAAACATCGCCGACACCTGCTGGCGCAGGGCCTTCTCTTCGGCCTCAAGCGGTCCATAGACTTCGATGAAGGCCGCTTCTTTTTTTTGTTTGGCGATATACCACGCTTTGATCAAATCCATATTAATCATTTTTTGAAAATCTCCGGTTGAGTTACTTTGTAGCATGTGCCGGTAATACCAAATTCCGTCATTGCCGTTTGTGCAGGTACTCGGTACAAAATACCGGCCGTAACAAGGTTGTTTAAAATTTTATCAGTCTCAAAAATATATCCCCGTTGAGTATTAAATGCTGCTTTTTTGCGGCACTTATATTTGATCGACGCTTCCGACACAATTCCCAATTTCATGAGTTTAATACCGGTTTCTTTTTCAACAATTTTTCCATTTAGAAAGCGTGGCCATTCGTAACCAGTTAACAAGTCACGAATGACAGACATTACCGCAGCATCGCGCGCAGAATCATCACTACCGATATCACCATTTCGCAATCTATTCATGAAATTGTCAATATCCTTTTGCACAAGGCAAATCGACCATTGAACCATTTCAAGCGTAGTTTTCGGAGAGACGTAGTTTTCCATCACCGCGCACAGTGCCGCCAACCGCTTAGCTTTCAACGCCGCCCGGTTCCATGCCTGCCGATACGATTCATCATCCGTTTTGCGAATTTCTTCCGCGCATTTATCGTCGAATGCTTGAATCAAGTCACCGGCTTTGTCATCGAATTCTACCATTACAACCTGATTGATGCTATTAAGTTTAGCAGCATGAATCGACAGTTGGGTAATGTATTCGAGCAATTCCGGTGTCAAGTCATTAGACATGTTGTCGTTTTTGACCGGACGGTCACCCTCATAACTGATTGTCAGGAAGCGACTCATGAAACCGTCTTCCATCACCGTCGAATCCAGCGATTCGTAAAATGTACCCGGTGTGGTTTCCCCGACTAATGAAAATGCCACCGCACCATTAATCGAAACGTTTCGTTCATTGTCTGAATAGCGCAAACCACCCGCAGTGCTACCCTGCGCCGATTTTTGGTAAAGGTTCGTCAAATATGTTCGGTACGTCGCTAATGGCCCGTCATCACGTGTGGTAATCGCTTTCAGCCGGCGCCCAAATTCGCCCATTACCGCCACATGTGACGGCCGTTCTGCGACAGCGCGCAACAAACCCTGCCCCGAAGCATGTTCATCGAAACTGATAAAATTGGCAATACCCGGGTTGTGTTTCATTACTGCCGTCTGGATTTTGGAAATGCTGGTGTGCAGCGCTTCCTTACCGATAGCTGATTTTGCCACTAGCAGAATGTACATGTTCAAACCGGAGCCCGGAATATTCCAAGCGCGCCCGCATATCCCCGCTGACAATCCAATGGCTGCGCTTTCTGCAATCTCATAGACCGGCAGGTAGCTTGCTGACAGAATCCAGTTGACCAGCCGCCCCATGCGACCCGGGGCCATCCAGTGCGTGTCCAGACCGTCCAGCAGCGACGCATCGGCCGTCCCGGTGATGCGCTCCACTGGCCGTTCGTCCACCGCCGTGATGCCTGTCAGCGCGCGCACTTCAGTCAGTGCGGCCGCGTCATCATCGGCGGCTTCCGGCATCGTCTCGGGATCGGCCATCGCCGCTTCGACAGAATCCACCGTCTCCGCAACCAGCGACGGAACGGCCATGGCAATTTCAATTGCCTGATTCTCACGGTACTGCCGACGCCGAATGCTACGCAACGTCCGCGCCAGATAATCAGTGCGCTGTGCTTTTTCGCGTTTACCTAATTCGGTCATGCGAAATACGCGGATACATTGTTCGTCATCGCGCGAATAAAACGCAAGCATTGACATTAGCGATAAATCCGCTTCGGATTGAGACGGATAGTTCAATTCGCGCCATTCACCCCGGCACAACGCCCGGAATTTGTCACCATTGCTCGCAGTTAAACCCGTTTCAATCAGTTGCATATCCGTCAGCGCACCGTCAGCCGTCACGACAGCAGGTAGACCCGTGTGGACACCCGTAGCAGCACTAACGGCACTGGTAGCCACATTCTGCCCGGGTGCAGGCGCAACGGCCGCAGTCTCGCGGGTTTGCATATCCAGCATTCCCAGTGTTTCCCAGACCAGCATTGACCCATCAATCAATTCGTCATTACCCGTCAGACGCTGGCCTGTGCAAACGATATATCGTTTATCCGAGTAAATTTCAATACCGTATTTCTTGGACCGACGATTCAAAAACGGCAGCAGGGATTGTGCGCATTTGATCCAGATATGATATCCCTGCCCACTGCGCGAACGTTCAATATACGCACCCACTTCCGCGAAACGACGGCAAATATCCTTTTGCACCGCTTTGACTTCATCGGGTGTCCACATTGTGGCATCGTCTTCATTTTTGGAATTCTTGACGTCGATATCTATACACACGATTCCATCGTTATTAAGTACGTATCCGATATCTATATCGTAATAGTACACGACATTAGACGCGACTTCATATGTCATCGGTGCATTAGCGTCCGTAATGCTCGCAGGCACAAGATCGCTCACCGGCGCAACGGCATACGTCATCGGTACTTTGTCCGATCCGGATGCAAGCCACCGGCCGTCCGGCAATATTTCAAAAATATTTTTCACAACCGCAAATTCTCCGACTGTAAATTAATCGAATGATTATTAATCTAATGCCAAGCAGCGCAACTGTCAATGGGTGAATTACAACCTGTTACAGTGTGTCGCTTCGGAAATGTACCGCGAGCAATGCACTAGAAAGAAACATCATGCACGCGGGTCCGGGAAGGTTCGGATAACCACACTGGTAGTGCGGGATTGATCGGGCCGAATTTGCCTAAAAAGTAGGCAAAACAGGCCGACCGTCGAATTGTTAAATGAAAGGTCAAATCGGCGTGTAACAGTGTTAAAGAGTGTGTCGGAATATTGGGTAAGTTGCCCATTTCGGATCGGTACATTTAAAAGTACGCATTTCAGTCAATTTTTGCCTATATTGGCACTCCGAACATTTATTTGTGACAAGAGTTAACAATGTTGTGTTCTTTATGCCGACACGGCGCGTTTCCGCGCCAAAATTTTAGAAAATGTACGTGCCTAATGTTTAGGCAAATAAATATCATATTGTGCGGCGCACAAAGTCGGCGCCAGAACGCGCCAAAGCCGACGAACGGTCGAAAAGTGTTGAATCTTGTCACACTAGATTGTTAAATTTTGTGAAATGGCACTCGGTCGGGGCTGGTGCCTTTGGCCCGGGAACCCGCATGGATACTGGCTTTCAGGGGTAAAGTTTCGTGAGCCGGACCTTCTTAAAAAGAATCCCTAAAAATGTAAAAAGTAAAGTCATTTTATTCTGTTCATTCTCTATTACTGC
>ERZ773077.118-NODE-118-length-56852-cov-10.411553_pt1 | contig 56852 bp, 48 predicted proteins | sample MGYA00580612_ERZ773077 | MGnify/ENA primary metagenome ERZ773077 (study PRJEB29015, sample SAMEA2737971) | human oral metagenome | biome: human oral; feature: human-associated habitat; material: dental | place: China | collected 2021 ...
AGGTATCGCAGGTAATGACGATCTGCCGCTGGTTGATCGTCATCGTCTCGAACACATGGAAGAACTCTTCCTGTGAGCGCTGCTTGTCCGACAGAAACTGGATGTCGTCGATCAGCAGCACATCCAGCGTCTGGTAGTAGTGCGTGAACTTCTCGATCGAGTTGCCGCGAAAGGCCGACACCAGATCCTGCACGAACTGGTTGGCCGAGATGTAGCGGATGGCCGCCCGCGGCTCACGCGCCTGGATGGCATTGCCCACGGCCTGCATCAGGTGGGTCTTGCCCAGACCCACGCCGCCGTGGATGAACAGCGGGTTGTACGCACTGCCGGGACGGTCGGCCACCTGCAGCGCGGCGGCCCGGGCCAGATCGTTGGCCTTGCCGTTGACGAAAGCCTCGAAGGTCAGCCCCGGATTGAGCCGCGAGCGCTCGTTGGGCATCTGGCCACTCAGGCCGCCGAAGCTGCGTGCCGGCGTGTTGCGCCGGGGTGGGGCATCGAGCCCCAGGTCGTCCGGATCATCCTCATCGGCCGGTGCTTCGCCGGCCATCAGGTCTTCCTCGCTGAGGTCGGCCAGGCTGGCTGCAGGGCGGGGCGCTTCACCGAGCAGACCAGCCGCTGCACCGGTACCGGAGCCGATGCCTGTGCCAGCACCGGAAACGATGCCAATATCAACACCAGAACCAGAACCAGAACCAGAACCAGAACCGACGCCAGTGCCCGCACCCGCACGGGTACCAGTATCGACGCCAATGCCAGAACCGGCCCCTGTACTGGAAGCAGCGCCAGCACCCGGGGCAGGGTGCCGGTTCATGGCTGCATGTCCGGGGCCGCCGGCTGCATGGCCGGTGTTGCCATCCGGGGTATGTCCAGAAGCAGTGTGAGCAGTGTGTGCCGCAGCCGCCTGACCGCCTGCTGCGGTACCTGTACCCGTGCCGGTTGCCTTTGCTGCACCGGCGCCCGCCCGTGCAGCCGGTACGTCAGCGTGCCCCCCCGTGCCGGCTGTCGCCGATGCCTTGCCGGTGTTGCCCGTACCGCCCGCTTTCGGCGTCACGCCGATCTCCACCCGGACGGCCGGGTCGATCATCTCCCGCACCACCTGCTGGATCAGCTCCGCATACTGGTTGCGCACGATGTCGGCCTTGAACTGCGTGACCGCGCCCAGACGCAGCACGCACTCATTGGCGTCCAGCCCCAGAAAATCCAGAGGCTTGATCCAGGTGTTGAAGGCCAGATCGGGCATGCGCGCGGCAACGGCCGTACGACAGGCTTCCCATTGTTCCTGCATGGTGGGGGTGACTCCGGGCAAAGACAGCAAGGTTTGAAGCGGGCGTGCGCGGGGATGCGCTTTGAAACGGGCACGGGCGGTATCGGACCGCGCATGCCCGCGTCAGTCACAGTGGGCGGTTACTCACATGATTGTCCACAGGTTCGGGGCAGGGTGCCCAGGTCACGATCTGTGGGCAATGCGACCCGGACTGCTGCAGGCTCCTGCCATGCCGCGGTCTGGACAGATACCGGGCTTCAGAAGCGGGTTGTTGCAGAATACGACCATTCAGAGGTGTAAAGGGCGCATTTTGCAGGCAGTTGAGCACCTGATGCCGCAGTCTGTCAGCCCAGCGAACGGGTCGCGACGGCCCGCAGACGCGTGACCAGACAGCATGGCGTAGCACATCCGGTACCCGCCAGAGCGAACAGAATTCTAACTTATCCACAGGTTCGCTGCATCTATCCACAGGCGGTTACGGTTGAGGTTGCGGGTAGCTGTCCGGATGACGCGGATGCCGTCCGAATGGCGCAGATTGCGCGTGTCGATGTCGTTCAACAGCCATGGCTGCGCCATGCCGTCCGGAAAGGTTCGCAGATGCCGGGGGAGGGTTGCATCCGTCGGGAGTACAGGGGCAGGGGTGGAGCCGGCTTCCGGTTCCGCGGCAACAGGCTGCATCCGTGGGCGTACACGAGGCTTCATCCAAAACCGGGGAACAGAACCCTGGCAAAGATGAAAACGCTTGCCAATGGGGCGTGGCTATTGACAGAAGCCCGTCTTTGCCCGTCAAATAGAGGGTTTCCGGAAAATCACGTCCGCGGCAGCCCAGCTTTTGAGGTGAATCGCGGCTTTTTTTGACGTACTCACCATGAAGCGCACCTATCAACCCTCCGTCTGCCGTCGTAAAAGAACCCATGGTTTTCTGGTTCGCCAGAAAACCCGTGGTGGCCGTGCCGTGCTGCGCGCCCGTCGTGCCAAAGGCCGTCACCGTCTGGCCGTCTGAACACCGACAGCCTCCCGAAGCGGCCCCCCGCATACTGCGGCAGGGGCCGTTTTCGTTTGGGGCCGGACTTTTGCGGTCTTCCCCTGGGACTTTGCTTCCAGCGTGTGTCATGGAGGCATTTGCCCCTGCGAAATCTCCGCCGCGCGTGCAGGACGTGCAGGACAGTCTCCGCATGAACAACCCTTGCCGGCAGCAGTCCCCGAAGGACGTGCCTTCTTCGCCGGAAACTTCATCCCTGCAGGACCTGACCTCGCAGAACCAGGGCCATCCCGGTGCCGCAACGGCCAGAGCGTCCCGTCCTCGCCGAACCGGTGGCAGTACCCTGCGCCTGTCGGGACAGTTTCTGGAACTCACAGGTACTGTCCCGCCGGTCAAGCCCCTTTCCCGCACCGATTCCCTGCAGCTCAGCGTTCCCAAGCGTTTCGTCCGGGCTGCCATGCGCCGCAACACGGTCAAGCGTGTGCTGCGTGAAGCATGGCGACTGGCGCCCGATGCTGCACTGCTGCAGTCCGGCAACCGTGTCTGGCGCTTTCGCCTCAAGGCCCATCCCCTGGGCAGTCTGGCCGCCAAAAGCCAGTACGCCCGCGCCCAGATGCGTCTGCAGGCCCGAAAGGCTGTCTGGAAGGCTGCCCGAAATGCCCAGGCACCGGCCATGCCGCAAGCCGCTATCCAGACCACTACCCAGGCCGGAACGCAGAATGGCATGCAGACGGGGACACCAGCCCGCGACGCAGTGCCGTCCGGCAAGGCCGGCATACCGGCCCGTGCCGCTTCCCAGCCGTCTTTTGCCGACATCAAGCGCCAGTTGCGTGCCGAAGCCGACCGTTTGCTGGCAGATGCCGCCAGGCGCCTGAAAGATTTCCGCACCTCACCCGCCGGATCCCTTTCCAGCCGGAGCCGGGCATGAAACCGGCCCCCAGCCCGCTCACTCGTGCGCTGACCCTGGCCATTCGCGGCTACCAGCGCAGCTGGAGCGTGGTGTTTCCGCCCAGCTGCCGCTACTGGCCCAGCTGCTCGGAGTACGCCATCGAAGCCCTGCAGCTGCATGGTCCCGCCAGGGGAGGGTGGCTGGCCCTCAAACGCATCTGCCGCTGCCATCCCTGGGGTGGCCATGGTATCGATCCTGTTCCCGGTTCAGTCTCCGCCATGCGTCTGGCATCGTCCGGTGCTACCCCTTCCACCGGGGAAACGGCTGGTGCGCCTCCCGTTGACCCGGCAACCCGACGTGCTGCAGGACTTTCGCAAGGCTTCCCTGGCCTTTCCAATGACCTCACGATCCATCCGCCCAGCACATCGAACAGCCTGAACGACGGCCAGTATGCGGGCCACTCCGCCGTTTCGCACGCGGAAACCGGTAAAACATGATGCATAATTCTGGGTTACGGCGATCTTTGGGCCCATTCATGGCCACTTCCTGACGTCAGACTTGCGTCAGATCCGCCAAACCCCATTTTTTCTCTTCACGGGCTGAATTACAGTGCCTTCGGGCCCACATCCGGGGTCAAGCTCGGGTATTCTTCAGCATCTCCGCTCACCGACCATATCCCCCCTACGATGCAGCAGTCCCACAAGACCGTTCTCTGGGTCATTCTCTCCATCTGCCTTGTCATGTTGTGGAACAACTGGCAGGAGCAGCATGGCCAGCCCACCCTGTTTGGCCAGAAGCCCGCCCAGACAGCCCAGCAGCAGACCCAGACCCAGCAGGGCAACGGCAACCAGGCTGCCGGCGCCGATGCCAGCATTCCCTCCGCACCGGCCAATGGCAGCAATGACGCCAGTGCCGCCGTGCCGGGCAACGAAGCCAGCCAGCCCGCAAAGGCCGGTGAAACCATCACCCTGCAGAACGATGTCATCAAGCTGGGTATCGATGCCGTCGGTGGCCAGATCAGCTACAGCGAGCTGCTCCACCACATCCACAACACGCAGGACCCCAACAGCGGCAATCTGGTCATCCAGTCCGACCGCCAGGGCACCTACTTCGTGGGCCAGACCGGTCTGGTGGGCGTGAAGGACGCCCCCAACCACACCACCCCCATGACGGTGGTGCGCAGGATCGAAACCAATGGCCAGACAACCGGTGTCGTGCTGGCGGCCGAAGGTGGTGGCCTGCGCATCGAGCGCACCTACCAGCTCTCACCCGGTTCGTACGAGATCAAGGTCGACAACCGCGTCACCAACGTGGGTGAGCAGCCCGTCTCGCCCGCCCTGTACCTGCAGCTGACCCGCGATACCCACGAAGCTCCGGGCCAGTCCGGCTACTACAAGACCTACGCCGGCCCGGTGGTCTATACCGACGCCGACAAGTTCCAGAAGGTCTCCTTCGACGACATCCAGAAGGGCAAGGCCAAACACTCCGGCAAGGCCACCGATGGCTGGGTGGGCATCATCCAGCACTACTTCGTTTCCGCCTGGGTGCCGAAGCAGGGCCAGGCCCGCGAGTATTACACCCGCAGCGTCGGCAACGGCCGCTATGCTGCCGGCGCCTATGTGCCGCTGGGCCAGATCAACGCCGGCCAGACCGTGGATGTGGGCGAGACGCTCTTCATCGGCCCGCAGGATCAGGACGTGCTGGCCAAGGTCGCCCCGGGGCTGGACCTGGTGGTGGACTACGGCTGGGTCACCGCCATCGCCAAGCCGCTCTTCTGGCTGCTGACCTTCCTGCACGGCATCCTCGGCAACTGGGGCTGGGCCATCGTGGCACTGACCATCCTGGTCAAGCTGGCCTTCTTCCCGCTGCAGGCCGCCAGCTACCGTTCCATGGCCAAGATGCGCAAGGTGCAGCCGCGCCTCAATGCCATCCGCGAGCGCTACGGCGACGACCGCATGAAGCTCAATCAGGCCATGATGGAGCTGTACAAGGAAGAGAAGATCAATCCGCTGGGCGGCTGCCTGCCCATTCTGGTGCAGATCCCCGTCTTCATCGCCCTGTACTGGGTGCTGCTTGCCTCGGTCGAAATCCGCAACGCGCCGTGGATCGGCTGGATTCACGACCTCTCCAGCCCCGACCCCTTCTACATCCTGCCGCTGCTGATGGCCGGCACGATGTTCCTGCAGACCCACCTCAACCCTAAACCGGCCGACCCCGTCCAGGCCAAGATGATGATGTTCATGCCGCTGATCTTCTCGGTCATGTTCTTCTTCTTCCCGTCGGGTCTGGTGCTGTACTGGGTGGTCAGCAACATCTTCTCCATCGTCCAGCAGTGGGTCATCACCCGCCACATCGAAGGCAAGCCCGTCTTCGGCAGGGCAGCGTGACAGCCTGACTGCTTCAATCGCCCAGACCGCAAAACGGCCACTCCTCACCGGGTGGCCGTTTTGCCATTCGTTCCAACCGAGGTGCATCCATGGACAACCGGTTTTCTCCCCTCTTCGAGCCGTTCACACTGAACAACGCCGTCACGATCGACAATCGCCTCGTCGTGGCCCCCATGACCCATTACAGCTCCCACGATGATGGTTCATTGAGTGACGAGGAACGGACCTTCCTGGCTGGCCGGGCCACCGGTTTCGGGATGTTCATCACCGCCGCCACGCTGGTGTCTCCCGAAGGCAAGGCATTCACCGGCCAGCCCTATGCCTTCCGTGATGCCCACCTGCCCAGCCTCACCGAAACGGCCGCGCTCATCAAAGGGCAGGGGGCCAAGGCCATCCTGCAGATCCATCATGGCGGTGACCGGGCCATCGTGGATGGCGCTGTATCCCCGTCAGGCACGGGTACGACGCGCGCACTTGCCGACAATGACATCCAGTCGCTGGTGACTGCTTTCGGCAAGGCCGCTGCCCTGGCCATCGACGCAGGCTTCGACGGTGTGGAAATTCATGGTGCCAACGGTTACCTGCTGCAGCAGTTTTTCTCGGCCCAGAGCAACCAGCGCACCGACCGTTGGGGTGGCTCCCTGCAAAACCGCATGCGCTTCCCGCTGGCTGTCGTCGATGCCGTGGTCGAGCAGAAACGCCGGGCGGGCCGCGATGATTTCATCATCGGTTACCGCTTCTCGCCGGAAGAGGCGGGTGAGCAGGGCCTCACCATGGCCGATACGTTTGCCCTGGTCGATGCGCTGGTCCAGAAACCGCTGCAATATCTGCACGTATCGCTCTGGGATTTCCACCGCAAGGCACGCCGGGGGGCCGATACCAGCCTGACCCGCATCGAACTGCTGCACCGGCGCATTGCGGGCAGGCTGCCGCTGATTGGCGTGGGCTGCCTGCTCTCGGCCGATCAGGTGCTGCAGGCCCATGAAACGGGCTGGGCGGAATTCATTGCCGTTGGCAAGGCCGTGATGATCAACCCGTCCTTTGCCCTGCTGGTTCGCCATGGCGATACCGGCAGCATTGCCACCGCCATCGACCCGGCGCATCCCGAACGCTACCGCTACCCGGCCAACCTGTGGCAGCAGCAGCTGCGCGGATTGGCCTATCTGCCGCCCCTGAAGGACCGGGACTGGCAACCGGTGAACATCTGATTCCATTCATTCGCATTTTTGGGTTTCCGCCGTGCAAGACAAACGTCCCATCTGCGCCATCGCCACTGCGCCCGGCCAGGGTGCCATCGGTGTCGTCCGTGTTTCCGCGCCGGAAGGCGGCATCATCGAGGCCATTGCACGTGAGGTGCTGGGTGCTTCCCTTTCCGGTGCGGCGCCCAATATGCCGCCTGGTTCTGGCAAAATAGTCGGTATATCGCAGACCGTTTCCGGCACGCCTGCCGTGGATGGACCGGCCAGCCAGACCCCACCGGAATCCTTCCCGGAAGGTACCGCATCGGCTCCGGAAGCCATCGGCATGGCTGTGACGAGTGTGTCGGCACATCGCCCCCTGAAACCCCGCCACGCCAGCTACGGACCTTTCCTGGCCGAAGGCGGCCAGCCCATCGACTACGGCCTGGCCCTGTGGTTTCCTGCGCCGCATTCCTACACGGGCGAGCACATCTTCGAACTGCAGGGCCATGGTGGCCCCGTGGTGCAGCAGATTCTGCTGCGGCGCGTGCTGCAGGTGGGGCAGGCGCACGGCATTCGCCTGGCCGAGCCCGGAGAATTCACCGAACGGGCCTTTCTGAACGACAAGCTCGATCTCGTGCAGGCCGAAGCTGTGGCCGATCTCATCGAGGCCAGCACCGAACAGGCGGCCCGTTCTGCCACCCGCTCGCTGCAGGGCGTGTTTTCCAGCCAGATCGATGACCTGGCCGAACAGTTGCTCACGCTGCGCATGCTGGTCGAAGCCACGCTGGATTTCCCCGAAGAAGAAATCGATTTTCTGCAGAAGGCCGATGCGGCTGGGCGGCTGGACAGCATCGACCAGACCCTGCAGCAGCTTTTCCGCACCGCCCGGAGTGGTGCCCGGCTGCGTCAGGGCCTCAATGTCGTGCTGACCGGTGCGCCGAACGTGGGCAAATCCAGCCTGCTCAATGCACTGGCCGGTACCGACGTGGCCATCGTCACGCCCATTGCCGGCACCACCCGTGATCGTGTCATCGAACAGATCAGCATCGAGGGTGTGCCCATCAATCTCATCGACACTGCCGGCCTGCGGGAAACGGATGATCCGGTGGAGCGGATCGGTATTCAGCGCACCTGGACAGAAATCGAAAAGGCGGATGTGGTGGTGCACCTGCGGGCGGCGGATGAGGTATTTCCGGCACGTGAGACAGGCGCGGACGTACAGGAGGGCAATGCGGATTATCCTTGCGTGACGGCGGAAACCGGACAGGTATCCGAATCAGGCGGGATGGCGTTGCCTGCACCTGCGCCCGCAGGACGCATGACGGATACCATGGCTGATCTGGAACAGGCCATCGATGTCCGCGTGCCGTCCAGTGCCGTGCGCCTTACCGTCATCAACAAGATCGATCTGGTGCCGGCTGGTGTGGCTGCAAGTGCTGGCGTGAAGGGGGAATCCGCACACACGGATGGTCAGCAAAACCAGGGAGTCATGCGCCTGGATAACCCCTCAACAGGCAATGAAATCGACGCCCGGGTAACTTCACCCTCTCTGGCAGCCGGCGTTCAGTCTGTTCTGGTTTCAGGTGACACGGCGAAAGGTGATGCAACCGCGCCTGCGCAGCGCGAAACCCTGTGTCTTTCCGCCAAAACCGGCCAAGGCATCGACGCCTTCCGCCAGAAACTGCTCGACATTGCCGGCTTTCAGCCTGGCCAGGAAGGCGTCTTCATCGCCCGCGAGCGCCACCTGCAGGCACTTTCCGAAGCATTGCAGCACCTGCAGAACGCCCGCCACCACGTGGCGCTGGGAGACCAGTCCCTCGATCTCTTTGCCGAGGAACTGCGACTGGCCCATCAGGCGCTGGGGCGGATCACTGGTGCCGTTACGGCCGATGAGCTGCTGGGGGTGATCTTCAGCCGGTTCTGTATCGGGAAGTGACGACATGCTGAACTGCCCGTCCGGACATGGTGTTCAGAAAGTCGTGGGACTTTTGAAGAGGCCCCCATGGGGCAGGGCGAAACATGCTTTCAATCCACCGGTAAACCGGCATCTTTCAGTCGTCGGACCAGTGCCGGGCGTTTGCCATGTACAGCAAGAAAATGGCGCAGTTTTTTCCTGAATACCTCCGGACTGGAAACCAGTGCATTTCCCTCGGAAAGTTCGCTCAATATGCGCAGTGCCTGGTCATAGCCGGATGCGCAGCCTCGTGAAGCTTCCTGGTCGGCATTTTTCCAGTACCGGTTTTCGTTGTTCATCATCCTGCGCAATTCTGCATGGCGTTTTTGACGCTGCCGGGTTTCATGTTGCCTGCGTTCCTGTTCTTCACGGGCGAGCCTGGCCGCGGACGCTGACTTCGCCAGTTCACGCAGTTCTCCGACTGTGCGCCGGCTGGTATATGATGAAACCATGGGCCTCTGTTGTCTGAGCCATGTCAAGTAACGATTTCTTGCCAGGGAAATGGCTTTTTGACTCTGGTCCGTGACAAGCAGCTGCAGGATGTTGTGCATGTCCGGTACGGTCCAGCCATCGAGCCAGACATTCATATCATGCGTATCGGTTCTGGTTTGTGTCGGAATCCTTGCGCTGTTGACAGCGGCAGCCTCGATGAGATCGGGATCGATTTCCAGAAATTTTGCCAGGGCCTTCTGGGCAGGGGACATCTCTTTCATACCTGGCGGCAGCTCTGGTTCCAATACGAATTTTTTCATTGAATGGCCTGCAGCCAGCCAGCCCAGATATAAAGAACGCATATCACCGGCCATCAGCTCATCACGAATTGGTATCAGGCGCTGCAGCCATCCGGTACCGTCATCTTCTGCGTAGCGGTCGTCGTCAAAGGGTTCGTCGCTTGCCAGCCAGTCTATGATCCAGTGTGTGTTGGTCGAAGTGGCAAAAAGCGAAGCTCTGTTTTTGAATGGATCAATATCTTCCTTGCTGAAGGAAGACTTCGGCAGCTTCAGAGAAAACGTGCATTGCCCCCAGTCGGCCAGATAGACATGAGCGTCGAAGTAGCGCTTCATCCAGTCCTGCGGATCGGCCTTGAGGGCTCCCCAGTGATAGTGATTGGTAAAGCTGTATGGCGTAATGATGCCACGTGTGGATACCGCACGCAGTTTTTCCATTTCCCTGCTGGTCAATGGTCGGTCGATGGCTGCAAACTCGTAGAACTGATATTCGCTCATGTTGCTCGTATGGATGTGTTCCACGCCTGATCATGCGTGGTTACCGGATACTTTTCCATGTGGGCTGATTCTGCCTCATCATGTTCCATGGGGCCAGCATGAGGACGAATGAGTAATGGCTATCCATCAATCACGGAAGACTATGGTAATTTGTAATTTGATTGATCAAATCAAACACAACATCTAGTGTTCCTGTGTTCTAATCACCACTAAATAACGTGCCTTGTGGTGAGGGTCATGCAGCAGCTACGGTTCACATCTGAACAGATCGTCTGGCAGGAGGTACCCGGCGAGGTGTCGCTGGCCTTTCTGTTCTCCGGCTGCCCGCTGCGCTGCAGGGGCTGCCACAGTGCGGACAGCTGGAAGGCCGGCCTGGGCACCGCACTGACCGAAGATTACCTGCAGAGCCGTCTGGCCCGTTACCGTGGCCTGATCAGCTGCGTGCTTTTCATGGGGGGTGAATGGCTGCCGGAATCACTGGAATGCCTGCTGGTGGCGGTCACCCGCGCCGGCCTGAAAACCTGCCTTTATACCGGCCTGGAACGTGACGAACTGGAAGCGCAGTCCGGTTGCTTCATTCCCCATCTCACCTACCTGAAGACCGGCCGCTGGATGCCGGAGCAGGGCGGACTGGACAGCCCCACCACCAACCAGCGTTTCATTCACGTGCCTTCCGGTGACGTACTCAATCACCTGTTCATCCGGGAAGCGGCTCCTGCACCTGCCCGGAAGCGGGTCATTCCCCTTGTCCAGCCAGGGGATTCCGCGTTCCGCTCAGGTGTCCTGCAGGCGGCCTGACAGGCGCCTTCAGTCATCCATGCTTTCGAAGCAGGGTTCCGGTGCATTCCGATGCGGCTGGAACCATGGTTCGGCCCATTGTGCCGGGCCTCTTTCCATCATCGTCATTCATCAGGAGATCCCCATGATTCGGCTGCATCCCGAACAGCTGCGCGGAAAACTGCAATTCATCAACGACTACATCGGCGCTCACAATGCGGCCGACGGCTCCCGCATGGACGCCAACGCCAACGTGACGCAGAAGAACATCGCCACGATGGAAACGGAGCTGATGAAGGATTTCTTCGTGCAGATCAACCGTCAGCTGGTCTCCCGCAAGATTGCCGAATGCTTCGACCAGGCCACTGCCGACGAATACATCCGCCAGATCGAGGCGCATGAAATCTACGTCCACGATGAGACCAGCCTCAAGCCCTACTGTGTGTCGGTCACGCTCTATCCGTTTCTCACGCACGGCCTGACGAAGCTGGGGGGCGAATCCAGAGCGCCCCAGCATCTGGCCTCATTCTGTGGCTCGTTCATCAATCTGGTGTTTGCCATCAGTGCCCAGTTTGCCGGTGCGGTGGCTACCGTGGAGTTTCTCACCTACTTCGACCATTTTGCCCGCAAGGACTATGGCGATGACTATCTGACCACCCATGTCGACGAGGTGGCCAACCATTTGCAGCAGGTGGTTTACAGCATCAACCAGCCGGCGGCGGCGCGTGGCTACCAAAGTGCATTCTGGAATATATCGGTGTATGACCGCTACTACTTCGAGGCCATGTTCGGCGACTTCGTGTTTTCGGACTTCAGCAAGCCCAACTGGGACAGCGTGGCCAGACTGCAGCTTTTCTTCCTGAAATGGTTCAACCAGGAGCGCACCAGAGCGGTGCTGACCTTCCCGGTGGTGACGGCCGCCATGCTGACCGACGGCGGCAAGTGCAAGGATGATGTCTTTGCCAGCCAGATGGCCCATGAGCTGGCCGAAGGCAATTCCTTCTTCGTGTACCTGTCGGACAACCCGGATTCACTGGCCTCCTGCTGCCGCCTGCGCAACGCCATCGAGGACCGTACCTTTTCCTATACGCTGGGGGCAGGGGGAGTGGCCACCGGTTCCATCAATGTCATCACCCTCAACATGAACCGGCTGGAACAGGACGGGCGTGATCTGGCAACAGAGGTGGCGAAGATTCACAAATACCAGTTTGCCTACCGTCGGCTGATGGAAGAATATCAGGCTGCCCACATGCTGCCCGTCTACGATGCCGGGTTCATCACGCTGGACAAGCAGTTTCTCACTATCGGCATCAATGGCATGGCCGAGGCGGCCGAAACCTGCGGCATCACCGTGGGCTACAACGACGACTATGTTCGCTTCGTGCAGGACCGGCTGAAGATCATCTTCGAGGCCAACCAGGCCGCCAGCCGCCATTACGGCGTTAAATTCAACACCGAATTCGTGCCGGCCGAAAACCTCGGTGTCAAGAACGCCCGCTGGGACCGGGCCGATGGCTACCGGGTCAGCCGCGACTGCTACAACTCCTACTTCTACGTCGTGGAAGACGAGGAAATCAACGCGCTGGACAAGTTCCTGCTGCATGGCCGCGAGCTGGTGGACTGGCTCGATGGCGGCTCGGCCCTGCACCTGAACCTCGACGAAGCGCTGCCCGAATCCGGCTACCGCTCATTGCTGGACATTGCGGCGCGAACTGGCTGCAACTATTTCTGCATCAATATCCGCATCACCATCTGCAACGAATGCGGTCACATCGACAAGCGTACCCTGCACGCCTGCAGCCATTGCGGCTCGGACGATATCGATTACGGAACGCGCGTCATCGGCTACCTGAAGCGCGTGTCTGCCTTCAGCAGTGGCCGGCGACGGGAGCATGCCTTGCGGCACTATCACCGCAAGGCGGCCTGAACATCAGGCGTCTGCTTTCTGACTGGCCTTTCTGGAGAACCGGGCAGCGTTCTTCGCCACTGCCACCATCATCCCCAGCCCGTACTCGAAGCTGGCCTCATCCAGCCCGAATTTTGGATGATGGTGCGGATAGCTGAATTCGGCACTGGATGCCCCGATGAACACATAGGTTGACGGTACCCGGCGCGCAAAGGCGCTGAAATCCTCGCCGGCCATCAGGGGCGGCAGCTCCGTCACGGCATCCCCAAAGCGTTCCTTCGCAATCTCGCGCACGATGGCGGTCTTTTCCGGATCGTTGAATGTGGCGTCGTAGCCCACCTCGTATTCGAAATCCCAGGTGGCGCCATGGGCCTCGCACAGGCCCTTCAGCAGGGCTTCGATGGCTGCCCGGGCACGCTCACGATGTTCGGGTGTCATCGTGCGCACGCTGCCGGTGAGCTTTGCCGTGTGCGGAATGATGTTCTGTGCCGTGCCCGCATGGAACATCGTGTTGGAAATCACCACCCGGTCGTGCGGTGAAAACTTCCGTGACACCACACTCTGCAGCGCCGTCACGAACTGGGCACCGATCACCACCGGATCGATGCTCAGGTCTGGCATCGCCGCATGACCACCCTTGCCGTGAATGGTGATGTTGTAGGCATCCGTGTTGGCCGTGGCCGGCCCAGCCTTGATGTCGATGACGCCGGTCGGCACCGGCGACACCAGATGCTGCCCGTAGATGAAGTCGAAATCATCGAAATAACCGGTGGCCACCATCTCGCGGGCGCCGCCGGGCAGGATTTCCTCGGCGTGCTGGAAAATGGCGTGGATCTGGCCACTGAATTCGTCGATGTGCTCGTCGATGTACAGGCAGGTGGCCATCAGGATGGCGGTATGGCCATCGTGCCCGCAGGCATGCATCTTGCCCGGTACTTTCGAGGCGAAGGGCAGATCGGGACGGTCTTCCTGCACCGGCAGGGCGTCGGTATCGGCGCGCAGGCCAATGCGTGCGCCTGGCCGGCCGGTATCGAATACCAGCACCACGCTGGTGGGCGTCAGCCGCTCGATGCGTGCGTGCTTCAGCCCCTTCAGCTCGTCGACGATGTACTGGGCGGTCTGCACCTCCTCGAAGGATTCTTCGGGATGCTGGTGCAGGTGGCGGCGCCAGGCAATGGCGCGTTCGAGGTAGCGTTGCATGGGAATGGCGGTGAAACAGGGTGGGGCAGGGCGGGGATGGCAAGTCCATCCACGCTTCAGGTCCATGAATCGCGCTATTGTCCCATGGGCGCTGCAGGTTCGCAGGGGCCGAAGCCGCCACGGCAGTGGCCCAGCCCTGCGCAGCGGCAGGGCTGGCCGGCGTCATATGTCAGAACTTTGCCCGGAACGTCAGCTTCATCATCCGCGGCTCGCCATAGTTGGCATAGCTCAGGTTGGCCCAGTAGCGTTTGTTGGTGGCGTTGGTCACGGCGGCCGTCAGGCTGTAGTCATCCGTCAGATTCCAGGTGGCATACAGGTCCACCAGCGCACGGGACTTGTCCGTAAAGGTGATCTTGTTGCCGCCAGGGGCGTCCACATTGAACGCTTCGATCTTGCTCTGCCAGTTGATGAAGGTGCCCACCGACAGCGGCGCCAGATCACCCTCGAAGCGATAATCGGTACCCAGCTGCACCATCCAGGTCGGGAAGTTGGCCCACAGGTTGTCGCTTTCGTTGCGGGTGGTCTTTGCGCGGGTCACGCCGAACTGTGCCTTCCAGTTCGGGCGGATGCGGCCGTTCACTTCCACCTCGAAGCCACGCGACTTCGTGCCGTCCATGCCCACATAGGCCTGGCTGCCATCGGGCAGGCTGTTGGGGGCCACACCGCTGTCGGTGACCGGGAAGTTGTCCTGCTTCGTCTGAAACAGCGCCACGTTCAGGTTCAGGTCTTTCGCCAGTTCGATTTTCGCGCCGATCTCGCTGTTGCTGCCAATGGCCGGGTCCAGCACATTGTCGTAACGGTCGCGGTTTTCCGTGGGCCTGAAGATGCGCGTATGGCTGCCGTACAGCGCCACCGACGGCGACAGGTCATACACCAGGCCCAGATAGGGCGTGACCTTGTGCTTCACCTCATAGCGTGCCGAAGTGCCGGTGTAGGCACCGGTGGCATCGTAGGACTTCTTGCGCGTGGACCAGTTGGTCACCCGGGCACCGGTCAGCAGCGACAGCTCGTCCATCAGCTTCCAGCGTGCCGAGGCAAAGAGGCCCGTCTGCTGGGTGATGTTGCGGTCGTATGCGCCGGTGGCCACGGCATTCATGAGGGTTGTGTTGCCATCCCACGTGTACACGTTGGGAATGGCGTAGGTCCAGCCGCTGGCACCGGTGAAGACATCGCTCTTGTCCTTCGAGTAGGTGCCGTTCATGCCTACCGTCAGGTCGTGGTCGCGGCCACCCAGGTGCAGCTTGCCGGTGGCATGGACATCCAGTGCGTCGATGTTCACGCGCCCGCGGTTTCGCCAGCCGAACAGCGTCACACCGCTGCCGGTGGCCCGGTCGATGAAGGGCGCGCTGCCCGACCCATAGCCGTAGGTCATGAAGGCATCCACGCCGCCATGCAGACGGCTGGCGCGTGCGGTGACCGACCAGTCCTCATTGATCTGGTGACGCACATCCGCAAACACCATGCCCGCGTGACGGTTCCAGTACGACCAGTTCGTGCCGAAGCTGGTGGCCACCGGCAGGTTGATGGGGGTGCCATCGGTGGCCAGCAGCGGAATCGTGCCCCATACCGGCGCGGTCGGGTCATTGTTCTGCCGCTGATAGCCCAGCGACACAGTGGTGGCCGACCCCAGATCGGCTTCCACGATGCCCATGAAGGAGAACTTTTCCTTCTTGTTGCGGTTGTAGAAGGTGTGCTCCTTCTGCGGCGCCACCACGAAGCGGCTGCGCACGCTGCCATCGGCTGTGAGCGGTGCGTTCAGGTCGGCTTCCAGCCGGTAGAAGTCCCAGCGGCCCACCGTGGCAGCCACACTGCCCCCCAGGGTCTTGCCCGGACGCTTGCGGATCATGTTCACCGTGGCCGATGGGACCCCCACCCCGGTCCGGATGCCGTTGGCACCGCGTACCGTATCGACCCGTTCGAGGAAGGCCGAGTCGAACTGCTGGTTGGTGTCATCGCTGTAGACGGGCAGCCCGTCCATCTGGAAGTCCTGAACCCGGAAGCCGCGCACGTAATACACCGGCCGCTGCGGATCGTACAGACCCACCATCACGCCCATCGTGTGGCGCAGCACGCCGTCCACACTGGTCAGCGAACGCTCCTCGATGGTCTGGCGGTCCATGGTGCTCAGGGACTGGGGCGTTTCGCGTGCCGTCAGCGGCAGGCCGGTGCTGGCCGTGCCGGTGGTCATGTCGCGGGTGGCTGAAACACGTACGCTGCCCAGCATGGCGCTGCCGTCATGGGGGTTTTCGTTGTGGTTTTCCGGCTGGCTGGCGGAAGAGGTCGTATCGGTGCTCCCGTCAGGTGGGGTGGTGTCGGCCCTGGGCCAGTGCAAACATGGGTGTACCGAACAGGCCGGCCACCAGCAGGGCCAGTAGCGGATTGCGGCGGCGCTGTGGCATGGACGCGTCTGGAGAAGCCGGACGCACCGATGCGCCAGTCGATGCCGGAAGGGCAGAAGGCATGTGAGCCATGATGAGGATGGGTAACAGAGGTAAGGGGGAGAGGTATGCGTCGCGGAATCAGACTGATTCCGTTTCAAGAACAGAAGTGATTTTACAGATAAAAGGGAAAGAAATGTCAGGTAACGTTTCATCAGGGGCAAGACAGGCCCTGTTTGTGAGTGGGATCGTGTTTTGTGTCAAATATATCGACAGGCCGGCATTGTTTTTCCCGGGGGGCCGCCCACCATGGCGGGGTGTCCGCTGGTCTGGGTGGGGCTGGTGGCCTGGGTTGTTAGGGTACAGGCTGGTGGGTGGTGAGTGTCTGAATAATTTCCGGAAGAGCTTGTGATGGATAGGAAACAACATGAAAATCTGTCTGAGCCTGGACGGGAACCAGGTGATTGTGACTACCTCAAAAATCCTGTTTCCACAGGTTTGATGCGTAATGAACAAAAACCTCTTTCCGGTTTTGTTTGTGTTTTTGTTGTTGTCTTGTTGTTCATGTTTCTGGTTGGTGGTTTTTTTGAGTCCCTTCTGAAGGTTGCTGTATTTTCTCTCCAGAATTTCTGGGTTTTGTTTGTTTTTGCCGTGTTTTTTATTTGCTCACGGATTTTGTACCCCAAAAAGATAGAGCAGAATGGTTTTGTTGACATATTCACTGGGAAAACGGATAACAGCGGCACTATTATAGAAAATGTTGAAAGTAATGGTGTTCATGCAAAAGAAGGATTTTGTCTGCTGATTGATATTTTCAAGTTGGTGTTTTGTTTGGTGGTTTTGCTGGTTATTGGGATTGTTGTTTTTTTGGTGAAATGGGTCCTGGATGGAGGGTTGTTTTTTATTGAAATATTGTCGGTAAAGGCAAATGGGTAATCTGTTGATGAATTTTGATGAAAAATACAGCGAGAATACTTGTCGGTCAGTATCTGCTCTTTCTTGCAAAACAAAGAAAAGGAGCAAGGAACCGTTTTTTTTGACAGCAGCGCTTGTTCTGCTTGTAATGATCGCTGGTGGCTTCTTCGTTTCGTTGCTCAAGATGGTTGTTTTCGTGATCCAGTACTGGTATATCGTTCTGGGAACGGTCTTGCTGTTGATTGTTTTGAAGAAAACCATTTTTGCGGATCGTGACCATACCTTGCCTTGCAGAGAGGATGATGATTCAGCATTACCCGTTCAGGAAGACGGACAGCGACGGGAAAAACGTTCTGTGCTTCCCCTGAGTGATGATTGGTTCTGGTATCTGGTCTACGCCATTGTGTTTTTGTTCGTGTTTGTCGTCGGGCTTGCAAGCCAGATCGATTCGCTGAGCAGTTTCAGGCTGAATTTCGGCTTTTGAGGTCGTCGAGGTGAATGATCCCGGCCGTCGCCCCAAACTTTGTCGGGCGCCTTCCCCGTCTCCCCTTCACAACACCCCCCTTCCTGTCCGACAATAACCGGTTCCGCCCCTGCGGGCACGGACCTCACCAGGGTTCGTGGCCCGGGGTGGCCGGGAATGGCCCGATCAGGCATCGGGCCCGAGGGGCTCCCTGTCCGGGAGGCAGCCTCTGCACGTTCCTGCACAGGGACGTGGCCAGGGCTGATCAGGGCTCCGCACCCGGCTGCCGCAGCGCTTCTTCACGAGACGAGCAGACAGCGGGCCGTTGATCCTTCTTCGGGTGTTTCCCTGCAGGAAGTGCCACCTGTGGCTGCATGCCGGCTGTGCAGGTGGCAGGTCCGTGGCCGGGTACGCCCGTCTGTCCTGTACCCTGTTCCCTCATCATGAACGACGCACATTCTGCTTCCGGGTCTGCGGCTGCCGCCGACCCTTCCGCTCCGCATCCGGAGTCTGCACTTCACCTGCGCAACAATCCCTACAAGGTGGCCATTGCCTCGATGGTGGGCACGGCCATCGAGTTTTACGACTACTACATCTACGCAGCCGCGGCGGTGCTGGTCTTCAACACCCAGTTCTTCGACAAGAGCGATGACCACGTCGCCATCCTGCTGTCGATGTCCACGCTGGCGCTGGCCTTCTTTGCCCGCCCGTTCGGTGCCATGCTGTTCGGTCACTTCGGCGACAAGATCGGCCGCAAGAAGACACTGGTGGCCTCGCTGCTGCTGATGGGCCTGTCCACGGTGGCCATCGGCCTGCTGCCCAACTATCAGAGCATCGGCATCTGGGCGCCCATTCTGCTGTGCGTGTTCCGGATGGGGCAGGGGCTGGGCCTGGGTGGCGAATGGGGCGGTGCCGCCCTGGTGGCCACCGAGAACGCACCGGATGGCAAGCGGGCCTGGTTCGGTACCTTCCCGCAGCTGGGCGCACCGCTGGGGCTGCTGCTGGCCAATGGGGCCTTCTTTGGGGTGAGTGCCTGGTTCGGCTCCGAGGTGCTGGTGGAATGGGCCTGGCGTATCCCGTTCATTGCCTCGCTGCTGATGGTGGCGGTGGGCCTGTACGTGCGGCTGAGCCTGCACGAGAGTCACGTGTACCGGGAGGCCGAGCATCGCAAGCAGACGCTCAACGCGCCGGTGAAGGAAGTGGTGGTGAAGTTCTGGAAGCCCATCGTGCAGGGCACGTTCATCATGGTGGCCACCTATGTGCTGTTCTACGTGATGACGGCCTTCGTGCAGGTGTACTCCAAGACACCGGTCACGCTGTCGCCGGCTGGCCATGCCATGGGGCTGGGCATTCCGGCCAACACGTTCACCGGTATCCTGATGATCGGTGCCGTGGTGTTCGGCATTGCCACCAGCCTGTCGGGGGTGGTGGCCGACCGCATCGGCCGTCGCCGCTGGCTGATCTGGGTGACGGTGGCCATCATTGCCCTGGGTCTGGCCATGCCGCTGTTCCTCGAGCATGCCACCCCTGCTGGTGTGCTGACCTTCATCGTGGTGGGCATGTTCATCATGGGCTTTACCTTCGGGCCGATGGCGGCGCTGCTGCCCGAACTCTTTCCCACCAATGTGCGCTATTCGGGCTCTTCGCTGGCGTACAACCTGGCAGCCATCGTGGGGGCGTCGGTGGCCACCATCGTGGCCATCGAACTGAACGCCCGCTTCGGGCTGATCGGGGTGGGGGTCTATCTGGCCATCAATGGCGTGCTGTCGCTGCTGGCACTGCTGTCCATCCACGAGACCAAGGACGAAAGCCTGCTGGAGAACCCGGTAGCCTGATGCTTTTCCCGGTAATGAGTGCGGCTGCTTCACTGTTGTGCCGTGCTGAATGATCTGATGTCGTCCGCGCAGGTGAATCAGCTGCACCTGTGGATGCAGGCCCAGCACGGTTACTGGTGGCTGGGGGGCCTGCTGCTGTTCGTGGCGGGCTTCTGGCTGCTGGGTCGCCCGAAGCCCGAAAGACCCTGGCGGGTGCGTTCGCGGCCGCTGCTGACCGACAACGAGCTGGAATTCTGCCACCGGCTGGAAGACGCCCTGCCGGAATTCCGGGTGCTCGTGCAGGTGTCGATGGGGGCTATCATGGAGCCGGATCTGGATGACGAAGAAGTGTCCGAGCCGGGACGATATCTGTCGGTGCGCGGTCGCTTTGCGCAGAAGGTGCTGGATTTCGTGATCGTCGACGATGAATACCGCATCGTGGCCCTGGTGGAGCTGGACGATTCGACCCACGATGCCGACCGGGATGCCGAGCGCGACCGCATCACCGGCATGGCCGGCTACCTGACCATCCGCTACGACAGCCGCAACAAGCCGGAGCCGGAAGAGATCCGCGATGATTTCTGGCAGGCCGGGTTGCTGGGAGACGAATGAATCCATGACACGCTCCAGAACGCGCCAGCCGGTGAAACCCGATCCGTCATCGTCCGCTGCTGCACCTGTTTCGGTGCTGCAGTTACCTGCCGCGCCCGAACCGTCGTCGCGCGTGGAGTCCGTGTGTCAGCCGGGCCTGCCGGATGGGGCGCTTCGGCAGCAGCTGCAGGCCCTTTTCGACAGTGAGGCGGCCGCCAGTTGCGTGCATGCCAGCGCCCGCATGGCCCACACCGTGCGCGCCGTTGATGTGCTGCAGCCCGCGCTGAGCATCGTGCTGGAAGGCTGCAAGACGGTGCACTGTGCCGACTGCGACGGGCAGCTGCTGTCTGGCGCCATGCTGGTGATGTGTGCCGGTGCGCGGCTGGATGTGCAGCACCAGCCGGATGTGCAGACTGGACGCTACCGCGCGTTGATGGTGCCGCTGTGCGATGAGGTGCTGACTGCCGCACGGCTGCTGCTGGGGACGGGTTTTCTGCCGGCGACCGCTGCTTCTGCGCCGACTGTGTCTGGTTCCACCGGGCAGGTTGTGACCCACGGGATTTTCACCACGGTGCCGCCCGCAGACCAGATATCCTCTCCAGGGCCATGGATCTGTACGGCCATTGTCGATGACCATGCGCCTGCCCTGCTGCGCTGGGCCCATACGCTGCTGCAGGGCGATCATGCGGGTGCACGGGCAGCGCTGGTCGCACTGGTCATTGCGCTGGTGCAGCAGCGGGGCCTGCGGCGACTGGTACTGCCGCAGGCGCCCACGTTGGCCCATCAGGTTCGGGAGCAGGTGCTGGCTGCGCCGGCACGTCACTGGCAGTCGCGCGATTTCGAGGCGTTGCTGGGATTGTCTGGCGCTACATTGCGCCGTCGGCTGGCGGCCGAGCATACGTCGCTGCGCGAACTGCTGGCGGAGGTGCGTCTGGGCCTGTCGCTCAACCTGCTCTATGGCACCCATCTGCCGCTCAAAACGGTGGCTGCCCGGGTGGGCTACCGATCTCCGGATGCCTTCGTGCGGGCATTCCGGATGCGCTTCGGGCTGGAACCCTCACAGCTGGGGCGCGAAGCTGACTAAGGGCCCGTCATGGGCACATCCGTCCCTCCTGCCCCTTGGGGCGTGCAGGACGAAGCGGCAGGGTCGCAGAATCTTCGATGGCTTCAGGGTGCTGCCAGCGTACTCATCCATGCGCGTGTGCGGCATGTCATCCCTTTCATGCCTCTGCCTGAGCGTTTCGGGGGGAATTCTGAGCGAAACGGCCATGGAGGATTCGCTATTGTCATCGTCTGACTTTTCAGGAGGTTTGACGATGCTTGTGATGCATGCAGATGCCGCTTGGGCGGCTGGTTCCGCCTGTGACCGCACCAGCGGAAAAAGGGTGGGGCATCCTGTTCGTGGCTATACCGGCAGGGAAATGGCAGTCCATCCCGTCTGTGACCATACCGGCGGAGAAGTGACAATCCATCCTGCCCGTGATCGTGTCGGCAGAAAACTCCCGCCGTTTCCAGCCGTGCTGTGTCATGGTGTGGCCGCAGCCGTGGGGGCTGCCCTGTTCGGACTGACGGGACCACAGGTCATGGCCCGGTCGGTCGATGGGCCGGAAAATCCTGCACAGGCACAGGCACAGACCAGTCAATCGCAACAACAGCCCCAACGGTCAATATCGTCATCGCATCCGCAGCCTCAATCGCAGCAACAGGTGCCCGGCGTCTACCGCCTGCAGCTGGGCCAGCTGCAGGTGACGGCCCTGCTGGATGGTTTCCTGCCCGTCCCGGAAAAGACCGTGCAGGGTATTGGGCGGGCCGAGTTGAACGCGGCCCTCAAGCGGGCCCATGTACCGCAGTTCACGGCAGCCCCCCTGGGCACTGGCATGCAGACGGCCGTGAATGCCTTTCTGGTCCGGCGTGGCAACCGGCTGATGCTGGTGGATACCGGGGCGGGAACCTGTTTTGGTACTTCCACCGGGCGGCTGCTGCAGACGATGCAGGCCGCTGGCGTGGATCCGGTTGCGGTGACCGATGTGCTGCTCACGCATGCGCATCCCGACCATATCTGTGGCCTGCTCAAACCGGATGGCACGGAAGCGTTTCCGCAGGCCACGGTATGGCTGCCCGATGATGAGGCGGCCTACTGGCTGGACGAGCGGGAAATGGCCAGGGCGCCCGAAGACATGAGGGCCGCCTTCGGCATGGCGGCGAAGGCGCTGGCGCCCTATTCGAAGGACGGCCGTGTCCGGCGGGTGGTGCCCGGTGTTGCATCCACCAGGCCGTCTTCTTCCCGCGTCGGGGAGCGGGCTTCCGGTCAGGCCGGGGCGTCGGCATCTGAAGAACGGGCAGATGCATCGGCACCGGAGCGATCGGCTCCGGAGCGGACAGCGGCGCCGGCCTCTGGCGAATCGGCGACCGAAACCGGACACCAGGCCATGCACCGGGCTTCGTTTGGCATTCATCGTGTCACGGAACGGGAGCTGCCCCCCGGCGTCACCCTGGTGACTACGCACGGCCACACGCCGGGTCATGCATCGTGGCTGGTGGACGGCCGGTTGCTGCTGTGGGGCGATATCGTGCACTACCACGCGGTGCAGTTTGCCCGGCCGGTGGTGTATGCGTCGTTCGACAGCATTCCAGCCCAGGCCATTGCGTCGCGCAAACGGCTGTTCGTCGAGGCGGCAAGGCAGGACTGGTGGGTGGGCGGCGCCCATCTGCCGTTCCCGGGGCTGGGCCACGTGATACCGCAGGGCAAGGGCTATCGCTGGATACCGGGAGAATTCAGCCCGCTGCCCTGATGGCTACGGTTTTCCCCCATGCCGTGACCTGGTCTGACCCCTGATGAGCCGGCCTGGCCCCAGCCGTGCGCTGCCGGCGTTGTCCTGCCTGCCAAGGCGCCTGCATACGATGCCTTGCCGGCACGCAACCATGGCACGCTGGCGCTGCTCCAGACTGGCCAGCAGCGCCGTGATCAGTCCGCACAGGCTCAGCACCAGCCCAGCACAGGGGCGAATGAGTCCCTTAAACGCTCCGGGCACGCCAGTCGACCATTGGACGGCACCACCCGCCGGACTGCCTTCAGGCGTTGTATTTCGGCCGATGGTCAGGGGCCGGTCTGGCGTCCCTGTGGGGTATTTGCCACCATAGGGGCATTCTTTCCAGGAGGGCGTCTGATGGGCAAGCTGGGTGCGGTGGCAGGTGGTGTGGTGGTGCTGGGTGCCGTATATGCGGGCAGCGGCTGGTGGCTGGGCCAGAAGGTGGAACGGGTGCTGCCGGCCGAGACGGTGAAGGTCGCGGAGCGCCTGGGCGCGCGGGACATCAAGCCCGGGGCGTACGAGCGGGGCCTCTTCCAGTCACGGGCCACCAGTGTACTGACGCTGGATGTGTCGCTGCCGCCCGAGCCGGGGCAGGAGCCGGAGATCGAGCCGGGTGCCAGTGTGCAGGACCAGATCCTGAAGGGCATGGAAGCCGGCCGGAAGCTGACGCTGCAGGTGCATCTGGTGCAGACGGTGAAGCACGGCCCGCTGGCCGGTGGCCGCCCGGCTGCCGCCGTGATCGAGACGCGGGTGGACCATGTGGACGGCCTGGATGCCGACATGCGCAGGGCCCTGGCAAAGACCCAGGCCCCGTGGGCCGATACCGTGGTGGGGCTGGATGGCAGCGTGCACACGCATGCGGTATTGCCGGCCGGGGAAATCGTGCCTTCCCCTGAAACGAAAGCCGGCGCTGCTGCACCGAACGAGGCCGGTGACGACGATGCGCCGGCCGGCATCCCCTTTGCCGGTCGTCTGAGCTGGCAGGAAGGCGTGATCGATGTGCGTACGGCGGCCAACAGGCGGGACCAGGATATCGTGATGAGCTGGCCCGGCGGCACGATGGAAGTGCCGGTGGGCGACGGGCCGGCGGATGATGATGAGAATGACGACGAGGGCACCGGACCCGGGGCCGCGCGGCAACCGGATGATGGGCAGGGGGGCAGTACGGGGCGCATGACTCTGACCCTGAATGGCCTGTCGGCGCAGGTGAAGCAGCAGCTGATCGACCCGGACCTCTGGCTGTTTGCACCGGGCCGGTACACGATGCAGCTCGATGACTGGAGCATGAAACTGACGCCGCCGCAGGCATCCGGCGGCAAGGACAGGGTGATCTTCCGGCTGTCGGAGCTGCAGGGACAGGGTGAAGGCACCCTGGGCGGCCGGCTGTTCTCGCAGGTCGACCATGCCGAAGGCAAGCTGATGGTGATGAACACGCCGCTGGACTCGCTGGTGATGGACAGCAAAATGGCCAGTCTGGATGTGGATGCGATGCGGCCGGTGCAGGATCTGCTCCAGGCACTGGGCAGGACCGACGACCCGCGCAAGGTGCTGCCGGATGAGGCCCATACCCGCACCCTGCTGCAGGGGGTGGCAGCCGCCTCACCGGACGTGAAGTTCGACCTGGCGGCCGCCGCGGGCAGTGAATCGGCCACGCTGGGCATGTCGGCCCGGATGACCCCAATGCGGACGGGGCCACAGCAGCGACCCCTGGTGGCGGACCTGATGCAGTCGCTGACCGCCCGGGCAACGGTGACCCTGCCGAAGGCATGGGTGGACCGGATGCAGGAGCGCTTCAATGCCAACAACCCCGACATGGTCGGGCATGATTGCGACTTTGCCTGCACGCTGGGCCGGACGCCCGTGTTCCAGTACACCGGCAACGCCTGGACACTGGATGCCAGCCTCTCCGGAAGTGGTGTGTACCTGAACGGCCAGCGGCTGTTCTGAGCATGTTAACCTGCTGATTCTGTTGTCAGGACGCCCCTGCCGTGGCTGCGAGCCGGCTGCTGCAGGGGGTCTTTGGGAGTGGCCATGGACCGACTGTTCAACATCATCCGCAACCAGTTCATCGATGTCATCGAATGGACGGACGACTCGCGTGACACGCTGTCGTTTCGGTGGCCGGACGAGGACAAGGAGATCAAGAACGGTGCGCAGCTGATCGTCCGTGAATCGCAGCTGGTGCAGTTCGTGGCGGCCGGGCAGTTTGCCGATCTGTTCGGTCCCGGCAAGTACACGCTCACCACCGAGAACATCCCGATCCTGTCCACCATCCTGGGCTGGAAATACGGGTTCCAGTCGCCGTTCAAGTGTGATGTCTACTACCTGAACACGCGGCTCTTCACCGGCAACAAGTGGGGTACGGCCAATCCGGTCATGATGCGCGACCCGGATTTCGGCGTGGTGCGGCTGCGGGCCTTCGGTACCTACGATTTCCGCATCGTCGATGCACCGCGCTTCCTGAAGGAGGTGGCCGGTACCGACCAGCACTTCCGGCTGGACGAGTTTCAGGACACCATGCGCTCGCGCATCGTCAGCGTGTTCACCGACGCGCTGGCACGTGCCCACGTGCCAGTGCTGGACGTGGCCGGTCGCTACGCCGAAATGGGCGAGGCGCTGCTGCCGGTCATCAACCCGGCGGTCCGCGAGAAGTACGGGCTGGAAATCTCCTCCTTCGTTCTGGAGAACGTCTCGGTGCCGCCCGAGGTCGAGCAGGCCATCGACAAGCAGGGCAGCATGCGTGCCATCGGCAACCTGAACGACTACGTGAAGTACCAGATGGGTCTGGGCATGGGGCAGGGTGGCGATGGCGGGGCCGGCGCCGCCCCTGCGCAGATGGCCATGGGCTTTGCCATGGCGCAGGAGATGATGCGCGGGATGCAGGGGAGTATGGCCCCTGCCCATGGACTTGGCACGCAGGCAGCAGGCGGAGCCGGGCAGGGAATGTCGGGTGGTACGCCATCTGGCCAGGGCACAGCCCGCGTGGAGGAACAGGGGCCGAACGCCGTCCCGGGGCGTGGTGATGCAACGGGTACGTTTTCGGGCGCGGCCGTGGCGGGTGAGGTGGCCGGCCTGGATGGGCTGACCGTTCTGACGCCCGGGCAGGCGGCAGCGCTGCTGAGCGTGCCGGAGGAGGATGTGATGGCCAGCATCCAGGCCGGAGACCTGAAGGCCCGAAAAATAGGCTCTGCCTGGCGGATCGCGCGTTCGGCGCTGGACGAGTTCCTGCGTGGCTGAGGGGCTGGCAGACAAGCGGCCCTGCCCCGAATGTGGCGGGTATCTGGAGTGGAGTGCGCGCAAGCAGGCGCTGGCCTGCCCGTACTGCGGCACGGTGGTGGGGGCGCCACGTGGACACCAGCCGGACGCGGGTCCGGCTGCACGGGATACGGCCGGACACGCCCATGAACCGGATGGCTCCGCTGCCAGCGCTCCTGCCCTGGATGGACCCTTCCAGGGGGAATTCGTTGCCGGTGTGCCCGGCCATGCGGCAGATGACAGGGCGCTGGCCCGCGAGGCCGAGACACTGTTCGGGTCGAAGGCGGACATAGACCATCACGCCCTGCAGGAGCAGGACTTGGAAGCCGCCCTGCGGGATCCGGCCAACCTGCGCAACTGGGGTGCAGAACGCTTCGAACTGAAATGCCAGAGCTGCCAGGCCATTTCCGTTTTTGTGAATGCCCAGGTGGCCGACCGCTGCAGCTTCTGCGGATCACCGGCCATCGTGAGCCACGAGGCGATGCGCGACGCCATCACGCCCCAGAGCGTGCTGCCGTTCAAATATGACGACACACAGGTACGGGATATCCTGCGTTCCTGGTACGGCAAACGCTGGTTTGCACCCAGCCGCCTGAAAAAAGCGGCTGCCACCGATACCCTCAAGGGCATCTATCTGCCGTACTGGACCTTCGATGCCCGGGCGTTTTCCCGATGGCAGGCCGAGGCAGGCCATTATTACTACACCACTGAACAGGTGCGCGGCACCGATGGCCGCATCGAAACCCGGCAGGTACAGCATGTGCGCTGGGAGCCAGCCATGGGTGAGCTGGAACATTTCTTCGATGACGAGCTGGTGCCCGGTACTGTGGGCATTCACGGCAGGCTCCTGCGGCGCATCGAACCCTTTCCCACCACCACCGACCTCAAGCCCTATTCACCGGACTATGTGCGGGGCTGGACGGTGGAGCGCTATCAGGTGGACCTGCGGGAGGCCACCACACAGGGGCGCCGCCAGATGCAGCATGAAATGGAGGCGATGTGCGCCCGGCAGGTGCCGGGCAACACCTATCGCAACCTGATGGTGGACACGCAGTTCACCGGCTGCACCTTCAAGCACGTGCTGGTGCCGGTGTGGCTGGTGCGCTATACCTATGGCCACCGGGTGTTTCAGGTGGTGGTCAATGGCTACACCGGACGGGTGGCCGGTGAGCGGCCGTACAGCTGGGTGAAGATTGCGCTGGCGGTGCTGGGCGTGTTGCTGCTGGTGGCAATCATATATGCCGTGCTGGCCCGGTGATTTTTACAAACCAGCCTATCCGGCGGCTTTCCATGCGACAAACTACTTTTTCTACCTGTTTATCATGAAAAAACAGAGCGTAGACAATGCCAGCAGGAAAACATGTCCCGCATCAAAAACGGAACCCGAAAATAGATATCCATCAGATGATATCTTGATCGCGATGGTTACCCCTGTGACGCCAATCGTGGCTCCAAGATGAGTCATCATGCGAGTAACAGAGCTGGCATGGGATATCTGCCTGTCGGTCAATCCTACATATGCTCCAGCTATGGAAATGATGGTCAGAACCCCTATTCCGGCACCACGGAGGAGCATGCCAAAGCCCAGAACCCATCTATTTCCAAGTTCTCCGTGCCAACCCACGATGCATGATCCCATGATAGTCAAGATGACTGCCAGGACTGTCGTTCGCTCTTCTCCAACTGTTCTGGATATCCTGTCGAGTTTCCAGCGTGACAAAAGAGTTCCAATCCCGTGGACTCCAAGAAGTATACCTGCAAGATAGGAAGGGTATCCGTCATGCTGGATGAAATAGAGAGGGTACAGTATTATCCCACCATAATAGACAGCACTGGATGTGAATAACAGCAAACTCGCTTTCCTGAAATTCGAGTGCTTGAACATTGATATATCTATCAACGAGCTGTCTGGCTTCCGTTTTGAAATCAGGAAGAACGATGCCAAAAACACAATCCCGACTGAAGCGACAGTAATGTCTGTATTCATGTCAGCCGGGCTGGAAGGGTTTATGCTTTCTATTCCATATATCGACAGAATCATCCCGGGGCAAAGAAGCAAAAAGCCGATGATGTCAAATCCGGCGATAACATTTTCTCGACTGTCTTTGGGAATATTTCTCCACCCAAGATATATTGCCACCGCGCAAATCGGCACATGAAGCCAGAAAATCATTCTCCAGTCGGCAAACCTCAGAAGTGCCCCTGCAATTACGGGTCCGAGTATGGGTGCGATTACGGATGGTATGGCCATGGCAGTCAGGGCGGACTTTGCTTTCTTCTTTCCGATCGCTTCGATGACGATGGTTTGCATGGTCGGGAGAAGTACCCCGCATGCGACGCCCTGCAATACCCTGGAAAAAATCAGCGTTTCGACGTTCCATGCCAAGCCAGAGAACAGGGATCCAAACAAAAAAATCCATAGACTTGTTAACCATAAGCGTTTACTACCAATTTTTTGCGTCAACCAGCCCGATAGTGGCACGGCACCTGCAGCGGCCAGTGTGTACGAGGTTATTGTCCATTGACTCAGTCCGAGTGAAGCTCCAAACTGAGAGCCAATGTCGTGAAGCGCAACATTGACCACGGACGTATCTAGTAGCGGAAGAATTGCTCCAAAAATCAACGTGTTGATTATGACCTTATCCGCTGCACTCAAGAGAGACGATGGGTTTTCTTTCTGCATGATCGCAATCCTGTTTTATGGGGTGTTTTGTGAAATTGAATTTTTGTCAGGAGAAATTTACGTTCGGTGTCGTGGATTTGTGCTTTTATTTGGGCAGTCATCACTGTGCTTGGCATAGTCTATTGGGTTAGTTGACGATCAGTTATCGTTTGTGTGTCATGTGTTTATGAATACATGTCAAGAGTTGTTTTTAGAAGCCGTAGTAGTTGTTTGGTTGATAGGCTTGCTTGGTCTTTGTATTGAAGGGGCCGACGTTCGATTGCAACATCTCATCTCCATATGAGATGTTGCCATAGAGCAAGCATGTGCCTATTCCTGCGGCGAAACAGGGGGGCGGGGCGTCATCATGCTGTGGTCCGCATCCATGACTGAAATTCCACTGTACGATGCGGTCAGTCTTGAGTATCTCAGGCAGGGGAAAGTCCCAATTACTTGTCGGCTACGGCATGTGTCAACATCAAAGGGTTGTGATCTGGTTGGTCACAAAGTCATCCGAATATTCGCGATCATGACGGTAGTCCATGTGCTGATTCGGTTCGGGATAGCTCAAGAATATTGATCGTTTAAGACAGCGGACAGGAGGTTGCGTGAATTATCGTACAACTACCTTGATCTGTAATGAGGATAGCGGGGTGTTTCCTCTATTGGGGCCGGAATTTGCCCCCTCGAATGCTCTGCCGATACAGTGCGTGTTCAGATTGCATACGGCAAATACCAAGGTTACCTGCCATCGACACGCATGGGATCAGATGATTTTTTCTGATCGAGGGGTGGTCAGGGTCACGACAAGACGTGCTACATATACAGTTCCACCTTGGCGTGCTGTTTGGATACCTGCTGGGGTTTCTCATTCTGCAGCGTTGCTGGAAACCGCTCATCTTTGTTCTTTGCAATTACTTCCGGGGTGCATGGAGCGTGTCCGCGAAAATTGCGTTGATTTGTCTCCATGGTTGGGTTGTCGTGTTATTGAGGTTCGTCCTCTTTTGAGGGAGCTTGTCAAGGCATTGGCCATGGAGAATATTGAAGATATTTCAGCAAGAAGGTACGAAAGTTATTGTTCTTTGATACTACTGGAGATCATTGGTGCGCCAGCTTGCCCATTGATGGTTCCCCTTCCTTCTGAACGTCGTCTCCGGTCGTTTTGTGATTCCTTCATGAAACAACCTTCGCTTGCTCGTTCGTTGGACGAGATGGCCAGAGAGGCGGGCGCCAGTGTAAGTACCATCAACAGACTTTTTCATACGGAGCTGGGTAGCAGATTTTCTGTCTGGAGAAAACAGGCTTTGTTGGCACACGCTCTGGCACTCTCGGCCCAGGGTATGACTTTGGGCGAGATATCCTACAGGCTGGGCTATGGAAATCAGAGTGCTTTTTCAGCGATGGTGCGCCAGGTGATGGGGGTTTCTCCGAGTGAGGTTTTTGCAGTCAAGTAGTTTGCCAGTGAGGCATGGCATTGACTCATTCATCCCTCCGAAACTTCTTTGGGCACACAGGACAGGGCGGCAGAGCCGCGGAATCCTCATTGGCTTCACTGTCCACAGTCATGTGCGTCCAGGAGGGGGCTTCGGGCGGGTTTTGAATGAATCCACACGCAATTAAAAATGCCGACAGAGGCAGTTCAGCAAACGTCAGGCGTACGGAAGGTGATGCAGTAGAATCGGTTGTTCCAGATCAGCTGGGTATTTACATCCTGCATGCCGGCGGGTATGGCGTCTACGATCTCCTTCGGGTCGAACTGGGTGTCATCGAAGTAGCTGCGGGTGAAGAGGCTTTTCTTGTACTGCTCGTCCACGAAGTCAGCCGTTTCGTCGGCAATCATGATTCTCGTACCGGGACGGGCAACGCGGGCCATTTCCTGAAGGGCACGTTTCTTGTCGTTGAAGAAATTGATGCCGCCTACATGAAAGACGATATCGAAGCTGTGGTCTGCAAAAGGAAGATCCTCTGCACTGGCGTGCACAAGTGACAGGTCGAGCTTTCTGCGCCATACCCGTCTGCAGCGTCTCAGCATGCCCAGTGAGATGTCCAGTCCGACCAGATCAAGTGTGGCAGGATCGATGGATGCTGGCAGGTAGCGCAGGTCTGCACCGGTGCCGATCGAGACATACAGGGCGGAACAGCCATTGCGCCACGGCAGTTCCTGCATCAGCTGCCGGCGCATGTTGGGAATGCCATCGCCGTACTTGAGCTTTCCGATCCACCTTTCACCGAAGTCATACCATCGGGCCATCCAGTCGTACATGGACATGTAGCGCTGGTTGTCTCCGGTTACAGCGGTTCGGTCAAGGCAGCGCAGGATACCGTTGCTGTCCGTCCGGGCATCATCTCTGAAGGGCGCCTTGAGTTTGTCATGCAGGGGTGTGGAAGCCATGGGCAATTTCCTTCCGTGCTGGTGCGAATGCCATGATATCTGCCCTGGTGCTCAACGCAACAGGGTGGCAGCGGCCACCATCTGTTCGTGTTCGAAGGCGGCAGCAAAGTCGTCCAGCTCCGTGGACTTCAGACCAACGGCTGGGCTGAGCGCAACCTGTCTCCACCGGGAAACAGCCCGGTGGACTTCGTGCAATACCTGCAGGGCCTGTTCATCGTTCAGGGAAAACCAGGGCGCCCGCGCCATCAGCATGTGTACGTCGGTGATCGGGCCGTCTTCTTCGGAGAGCCAGGTCTTGGACTCGCGCTCCCGGTCGGGAAAGGGGTTGATGTCGAAGGCGGGGGCGAGGCGCCAGTGACCATTGTCGACGTGCAGAAACCCGTGGTTCTGCAGATGGTCATCCACGTTGGTGATCAGCAGGTTGAAAAGAATCCGGCGCCACAGCTGCTGAATGTCGGCAGTAGGGTTCTTTGCATGGGTGTGCAGGGCGTCGACCAGCTCGGTGTAACTGCGGTCTTCCTCGCGTGAAGCCTGCAGCAGCGTGGCGGCAGACTGGTAGGGGATGCGATGGTTGTTCGTGGTGCGGTCGAAGCGACGGATGACGGCGATGGGGGTGTCGCCCAGCTGCACGATGCGCGCCGGAGCTGCAGGAATACCGGCCTTTTCCGCCAGTTTCAGTGCCAGTACCTCACCACGGGTGACGCTGCGGCCATCGCCCACACTGGGGAACTTGCCAATGGCCAGCCAGCCGTCTTCGTCAACCATCGTGCACTTGGGGCGCATGCCACCCAGTGAGGTGCCCTTGCCCTGCAGGTAGCGCAGGTCTTCGGCGCTTTCCTGGCCGCTTTCCAGCGCACGACTGGCGCGGTAGGTCTTTTCCAGTTCGATGAGAGGGGGTGTCCGGCGGCGACCTTCTTCGACGGTACGTTGCCATTGTCCGGACGAATCCTGCAGTCGCAGGGCACCGACACGGCTGAAATCATCGACAGCCAGCAAATAATCCAGCTCGGTGAGTGGGGGCAGGCCGGGATCGGCACGGCGGCGTTTGGCGTGGTCACGGGCGATGACACGCCGGCCCCAGGCATCCGGCGCGGTATCGGCAATCGCGCCGTGAAAGACGGAATCGTGCGCCGATGCGGCTTTGTGGGACTGGTAGCCAGGCGTCAGCTGAAGGTCGGCCGAGACGTTGAAGTGGTTCGGGTTGGCGAGCCAGTTGTCGTAATAGGCAAAGGTGCTGTTTTCCCGGCGCCCCTGCCGGGTGTAGATCAACGACCCAACCGGGGTACCGGTCTCGCCCAGGCACAGCTGGACCTGCTGACGGGTGGTTGGGCTGGACGTTCTGGCGGATGATCTGATCATGGTGCTCGTCGATCATGTCTTTCGGTGGGAGCCCGTCACGGATCCCTCCGTCCCGGCGCCGGCTCCGAATGAACGCATGACACGCTTCAAAGCCCGCCGTCCGGGGTATGGCGCTTTTCCCGGATGCGTTTGGGCAGGTTTTCGTCCATCAGCATGAGGCCGATGTCGTCGTTGGCCGTGTCGAGGATGTTCTCCAGCGCCTTGAGTTCACCGAAGACCAGCAGGGCACGGGCATGGAAGTGAATGGGGATGCGCGGGTCGCCCTGTTCCATGCGACGCACCGTGGATACGGATGCACCTATCCGCTCGGCCAGCGAGGCCTGGGAGAAGCGGCGCCGGCGGCGGGCCAGCGAAATGTCGTGGCCGAGCTTGCGCAGGGCGCGCTCGGCCGACAGGGGCAGGGGGTGTTCCATAAGCATTCTACCAGGAGTGCCAAAACATCAGATTCGTTCCATTTGGAACATTATAACTGGCCTGGAGGCCGTGAACGTACGCTTGTTTTCCTGAACCCCTGAACCCCTGAACCCCTGAACCCCTGGCCTCCGGGGCGCCATGACGACCTGCCCGCTCTGGCCATCTGCTGGCCGATCGATGTCATCCGTCTGCCGGATGGGGTTGACGCGTTTAAACTTATGGACGCATAATACGTTCAAATTCTTCGACGCAAACCTTCCATGGACCAACCCGTCAAGATCCAGTCCAGCATGCCACTGTTACGGGACTGCCTGCCCATCTTCGTGACGCTGGGTGACGAAAAGCGTCAGGCCATCATGTCGCTGCTGTTCGAGCATGGGCCACTCAATGTCAGCGAGCTGACCGCGCATCTGGCCATCTCCCGCCCGGCTGTTTCGCATCATCTGAAGCTGCTGCTGCAGGCCGGGGTGGTGCAGGTCCGCCAGCAAGGCAAGGAGCGCTACTACGCGCTGAACATCGAGGAGCCCCTGCGGCGCCTGCAGGCGCTGACGGCGTCGCTGGAAGCCAACTACGAATTTCTCAGATCACGGACGGAGCAGCCATGAACAGGAAGCGTCTGGTCCCCATCCTGGTACTGTCCGGCGCATTGGCCGGCTGTGCCGCCATGCAGGAGCGGCCCCTGGCCAGCACGGAAGACGCGCAGAGCCTGGGGTTGCCGGCAGAGGGCATGGCAGGGCAGGAACGGCAGGAGTGGGCGGTAAAACCACCCATCTCGCCGCACTGGTGGCGGGCGCTGGGCGATGTGAAGCTGGATGCGCTGGTCGACAGGGCGCTGGCGCATTCGCCCGATCTGGCCATGGCACAGGCCCGGCTGCGGCAGGCCGAGGCCAGTGTGGCGCTGGCCGATTCCCAGCGTGGTCCTACCCTCGGTGTAGGAGGGAGCGGGGCATTCATTCATCGCCGCGGCATTCACGAGAAAGAGAAATCTCCGGCCGTTGCCCAGCTGGAGAACCGCTATTTCGGTGACAACGGCCTGAGCATCGAGTATGCCTCGCTGCAGCTGCAGGGGCAGTGGTCGCCGGACCTGTTCGGGAAATATCGTGAGCAGGTGGCGGCCGCCCGGGGGCAGCGTCAGGCGGTGGCCTACGAGATTGCCCAGACCCGTCTGGTGCTGGCACAAGGGGTGGCCACGTATTACCGGCAGTGGCAGCTGCTGGTGCAGCAGAAGGCCATCGTACAGCAGCGTCAGCAGCTCAACCAGGTGCGGGAACGGGTGGTGAAGGAACTGATCCGGGCCGAACAGGTGCCCCCCAGCCAGCTGTATGCCGTGCTGCAGGGCAATCTGCGGTTTGCAACCGCGCTGTCCGATCTGGATGGCAAGGTGGCCCAGGTCCGCCATGGGCTGGCTGCGCTGACCGGGTAGCAGCCCGGGGCACTGGACGCCTTCGAACCGGCACCGGTGGGTGTGCTGCCGTCGCCGCCGGTGGACCGGCTGACGGCCGGTCTGCTCGGCAAGCGCCCTGATCTGGCGGCCCAGCGGGAAGTACTGGAGATTCGCCGGCACCAGATTGCCGGGGCAAAGACGGCGTTCTATCCGAACATCACCATCAAGGCGCTGGCGGGGCTGTCCGATCTGGAAATCGGCAACCTGCCGAATTCCTCTTCCCTGATCGCCGGTGTGCTGCCGAGTATCAGCCTGCCGATCTTCACATCCGGGGCCCTGCAGGCCAATCTGTCGAAAACGGAAGCGACGTTCGACGAACAGGCCAGCCGTTACAACAAGAGCGTGTACGCGGCCCTGCGGGAAGCGGCCGATACGCTGGTGGACTACGACACGGCCACCCGGGCGCTGGCGCAGCAGCAGGAGATGCTGGCACTGGCACACAAAACCGTGGCGGCCGAGCGCAGTCGCTACCGTGCCGGACTGACGAACCGGCTGGAACTGGTCAATGCCGAAGACGAGGTACTGCAGGCCGAAGGTCAGCTGTCGCAGCTGCAGTCACAGCAGCATGTCGCGTGGCTGGCCATGAATGTGGTGTTCGGTGGCGGATTCGATGGTGCGGATGCATCCGGCACGGGAGGGACACGATGACCCAGCCGTCCGGTCGCTATGTATTCAAGCCCCATGAACAGCCATTCATGCCGGGCTCGCCGGCTTCGCCGGATCATGCCCCACGGCGCCGGCTGGCGTATCTGCTGACCGGTCTGCTGCTGTCGCTGATGGCGGGGTTCCAGAATGGTTTTCTGATGGCGTTCCTGCCGTCGCTGCGGGGCGATCTGGCACTGGACATGCAGCAGGGTGCCTGGGTCCAGGCAATCTACTACATGACCTACTGCTGCATGAGCATTCTGTTCTTCAAGATACGCAAGCAGTTCGGTGTCCAGCGCTTCGTGCGCATTTCACTGGTGGCGCTGCTGTTGTCCAACGTGCTGCAGGTGCTGCACCACAGTTACGTGGTCGAGCTGGTGGCGCGGGCAGTGGCCGGCATCTCGGCCAGCGGCATGCTGGTCATGTCGATGTTTTATCTGATGCAGGGCTTCACGGGCAAGAAGAAGCTGGTCGGCCTGGTGTTCGGCATCGGGCTGATGCAGCTAGGTACGCCACTGGCACAGGCATTCATGCCAGCCCTGTATGCGGACGGGCTGATCAACAGTGTGTTCGGCTTTCAGCTGGCGCTGGCGGCCATCTGTGTGGCCTGCGTCGTTGCCCTGCCCCTGCCACCCGGCAATACGGAGCAGGGATCACTGACGCCGCTGGATGCGCTGAGTTTCGTGCTGTTTGCCGGTGGGGTGGCGCTGCTGTGCGGTTTTCTGGTGCAGGGGCGTATCGTGTGGTGGAGCACCACCTGGCTGGGCTGGCTGCTGGCCGGCGGGGTGGCGCTGGTGGGCACGGCACTGTGCATCGAGTCGTCCCGCAGCCGGCCCATGCTGGACTGGCACTGGATGACACTGCCGCAGATCATCGTGTTCGGCATCATGGGTGCCATGGCGCGCTTTCTGACCTCCGAGCAGACGGTGGGCGCATCCGGGCTGATGTCCACGCTCGGCGTCAGTGGTGATTCGATGAGCCTCTTCTGGCTGATCATGTCCGGTGCTTCCCTGCTGGGCATCGTGGCCAGTGTGCTGCTGCTGGACATCGACGATATCCGGCGTCCGGTGATGATCGCGCTGGTCTGCTTTGCAGCCGGTGCATGGATGGATACGGGCGTGGGCATGCAGACGCGGCCTGCACAGCTCTATTTCAGTCAGGCCATCGTGGCGTTTGCGGCGCTGCTCTTCATGGGGCCGATGCTGCTGGAAGGCATCGTGCGGGCCATGGCGAAGAGCCCGGATCACATCATGAGTTTTTCGGCGGTGTTCGGCCTGTCGCAGTCGCTGGGCGGGCTGACGGGCGCTGCCGGGTTCAGCGCCTTTCTGACGTACCGCACGCGGGAACACCTGACGGACATGGCACAGGGGCTGACGCTGGCCAACCCGGCGGTGGCGGCCGACATCCAGGGCATGGCGACGAAGCTGTCGTCGCAGAGTCTGGATGTGACGGTGCTGCAGGGACAATCGGTGTCCCGGTTGGTGACACAGGCAACCCGCGAGGCGACCGTGGCTGCCTATGCAGATCTGTTCGGGCTGCTGGCCATGCTGGCCGGGGCGGCGGCGCTGGTGAGCATTGCCCTGTGGATTTACCGGCGCATGCGGCGAATCGACATTCTGGCCGAGCAGAAGGCCAGTCTGGCTTCGCTGTTTGGAAAATGACCTGTTTCGATGGACCAATGAAGATGGACAACCAGAACGATCTCGACCCCCGGAATGGGTATGACGCCGGCACGCAGGATGCCATCCGTGCCGAACGGAATGATGCAACACCGCATGAGGCCCCGGCAGAAAGCCCGGCACAGTGGCAGCCGGAACGGCATCGCTTTGGCGGTGTCATGATCCTGACCGCCGCGGTGGCGGGCGCGCTGTTGGCGCTGTATGCCTGGCGCCTGCCGCCGTTTGGCCTGGATGAGGTGTACACCAACAACGCCTATGTGCGTGGCAACGTGACGGTGGTCAGCCCGCGGGTCGGGGGCTATGTACAGAAGGTGCTGGTGAAGGACTTCGATGAGGTGAAGGCAGGTCAGCCGCTGGTGGAAATCGACCCGGCTCCCTTCCGCGCGAAGATTGCCCAGGCAAAAGCCGGCATTGCTGCCCAGCAGGCCGCCCTGAACAAGACCAGTCAGGACCGGGTGTCGGCGCTGCAGGCGGTGGCATCTGCACGCGCCGCGCTGGGCAATGCACAGGCCCAGCACAGCCGTGCTGCCCGTGAGTGGCAGCGCATTCGCGGGGTGAGTGCCGAGGCCATGGCGCCGAGCAGCCGCGATGCGGCACGTGCCGCGCTCAGGGCCGCAGAAGCCGCGGTGGCGCAGGCGAAGGCCCAGCTGGCCATTGCCGAACAGAACGTGATCAATGCCGGGGTAGGGCGTGAAGGTGCCGAAGCGGCCATTGCCAGCGCAGAGGCGATGCTCGACCTGGCCCAGCAGGATATGGCGCACACCGTGGTCCATTCACCGGATGACGGCCGGCTGGGTGAAGTGGCCGTGAAGAATGGTCAGCTGGTTGGTTCCGGTACGCAGCTGATGTCGGTGGTGCCCGCAGCACGCTGGGTGATTGCCAACATCAAGGAAACCGATATGAAGGATGTGCGCATCGGCCAGCCGGTCCGGGTTACCGTGGATGCCCTGGGCGGACAGTCGTTTGCCGGCCGCGTGGCCGAGATTTCACCGGCCACGGCATCGGAATTCAGCATCATCAAGGCCGACAGTGGGACGGGCAATTTCGTGAAGGTCGCCCAGCGCATGGCGGTGAAGGTCACGCTCGACCCCGACCAGCAGGAACTGAAGCGGTTGGCGCCCGGCATGTCGGTGGAAGTCCGGGTGGATACGAAGCAGAAGGGACACGGCAGGTAGCGTGTGTCGTGGACCCATGCTGCCCCCACCAGATCGGGCTGGTGCTTTCTGGCAGCTATCGCCCGGACGGACAACGCACGTACCCTGAATGCTCCCATGACCCAGGGGCCCTCTGGAAAAGCCCGGCGAAACGCAGTTCCCATGCCCGGACGATGCAGCGCGTCACCCTGTGATGCGCATCCATGTGACGCTCATGGCAGAGGCCCCGCACAGAAAGGAGCATTCCATGCCAGATCAGAGCACCACGACGCCACTGCACATGCGCGTCATCACCAGTCCCGGCACCCGTGCCATCGTCGCCCTTGCCGCGGGGCTGATCGCTGGCGCGGCCCTTGCGCATGAACAGCCCGGTGGCGGGACCGCAGCCGGCCCCGACAGCAGTGGCAGCGCCGCAGCCGCCAGCACCAGTGCCAATACGGGCAACACCAGCACGGGCACCGGCACGAGCGATGCAGACCCCGCCACGCCCGCCCAGCAGCCGATCAACGAACAGGGCATCAGTGGCGAGCTGTTCCACGCACTGCTGGGCCTGTCGATGCAGAATGCCGACTATAGTGGCTTCCCGGACGAAGTGATCACCGGCTACCCGGCCGACAGCAGCACCTGGAAGAAACAGGACAATCCCGCCCCCGAATTGCCCAACATCGCGGCCTACCAGTACTACACCGATGCCAATGACAATGGCTCTCCGAAAAACGAGCGTACCGCCGACGGCAATTTCTTCCTGGCCCAGAGCAATTTCTTCTACCACCTCAACACGGGCATGAAGGGCAGCAACAGTGGTTCCGCCAGCGAGGTCTTCCTGAACAGCAGCGCCACCATCCCCGTCCAGGTCACGGACGAAGGCATCACGCTGGCCAACACCATGAAGCTGGAACAGGAAACGGCCTCACAGGGTCCAAAAACCTATGAACTGAAGGCAGACGCGCCGAAAGGCGTGTCCAAAATGGATTTCATCACCTTCGACACGTTCGTGCAGAGCTACAAAGGTACGGACAATACGAACAGCGGCAGCTATTCCGTACAGGTGAAAAAGGGTGACAACCCGCAACAGGCCAAACTCTGCTGGTACGACAGCGTGGGCAGTGTCAGCCGGACCGTCTGCCAGGTCTGGAGCGTTCCCGGCGACTGGACCTTCGGCAAGGCCCTGAATTACGACCGCACCGAAGTCGATGACATGCGTGGCTATCTGCCCCCCACCGACTTCAACCCCGGCGCGCGCAGTTTCTACTGGGTAACCGGCCCGCAGACCTGGCCACGGCTGTGACGATCCCGACCCATTGGCGCGGGAACTGATCTCAGCCCACCAGCACGGCCACCAGCGCCAGCAGGGCCGGCAGGCCCTGCACGAAGAAGATTTTTCGTCCCACGGTCATGCCCCCATAGGCACCGGCCACCACCACGCAGCCCAGAAAGAAGCAGGCCAGCCGCAGCTGCCACAGCGCATCCCCGGCAATCAGCGCCCACAGGAGCCCTGCCACCAGAAAGGCGTTGTAGAGACCCTGATTGGCTGCCATCGTCTTCGTGGGTGCAAACAGCGTCACCGGCAGTGAGCGGAACACCCGTGGTCCCGTCCTCTCCCAGCTGAACATCTCCACCCACACGATCAGCGCGTGCTCCGCAGCTACCAGTGCGGTCAGCCACATGGCCAGGTTACTCATCTTTACAGAACCCTAAAATTATACAAGCAATCCCATGGGGATGCTTACGATCAAATAGTTTGCCCACGACGAACAGAGTGAGTTCCGGCTGCAGAACCGGGTGTTCACAATCCCTCGGGAAAACATCTGACTTCAGGGCGACAGCCGCTCACGAATCCAGCTGCCATCGTCCAGCCGGTACTGGATGCGGTCGTGCAGGCGGCTGGGACGGCCCTGCCAGAACTCCACCAGCCGCGGCGTGACCACGTACCCGCCCCAGTGTGGCGGGCGCGGCACGTGCAGCGGGTGTTTGGCGCCGACCAGCGCGGCGCGGGCCATCAGGTCGGCCTTGCTGGAGAGCACCTCGCTCTGGTGGCTGGCCCAGGCGCCGATGCGGCTGGTGTAGGGGCGGGTATCGAAGTAGGCATCCGACTCGGCCTCGGCCAGCTTCGTGATGCTGCCTTCCACGCGCACCTGCCGCTCCAGCTCCGGCCAGAAGAAGGTGAGTGCCACGTGGGGGTGCAGGGCGATGGCGCGACCCTTGCGGCTCTGGTAGTTGGTGAAGAAGACGAAGCCCTGATCGTTGACTTCCTTGAGCAGCACGATGCGGGCGTTGGGGTGGCCGTGTTCGTCGACGGTGGCGACGTTCATGGCGGTGGGTTCGTGAACTTCCGCGTGCATGGCGGCATCGAGCCACTGGCGGAACTGTTCGAGGGGCTGGTCGGCGCAGTCGGTCTCGGACAGCGCCTGTTTGCTGTAGTCCTGGCGGATGTCGTGCAGGTCCAGTTTGTTCATGGTGTGTGCCCGTGGTGTGACTGGGGGTATTGTGCCCGGATCGGGGGAAGGGCGCGAATGGTTGCTTTGCCGGAGGGTGGGGCTGGTGCGGCCCGGTGGAGGGAGGAGACCGGCATGCAGACATGGTTCGACCCGGAACCGCTTTCCGGGATTAACATGCCGGAAGGGCCTGCACCGGGTTTATCGGGGCGGGCCGGGCGGAGCGGTGCCGGGGTTTTCCGGCCCGCTTCATGAAAAACGAATCAGGTTTCACCACACGAGAACAAAACCCATGGAAACCGGGTACAAGACGCCGCCGGAAAAGTTTGCGGCTTTCCTGAAACGGCAGAAGATGGTCTTCATCGTCGCCTTTCTGGGCTATGTCTGCGCCTATCTGGTGCGCAACAACTTCAAGCTGATGTCCAAGTCCATCATGGTCACCAACGGCTGGGCCAAGGATGACATTGCCATGCTGCTGTCGTGCCTGGCGGTGTCGTATGGTCTGGCCAAGTTCTATATGGGTGCACTGGGCGACAAGGTCAGCCTGCGCAAGCTCTTCGCGCTGTCGCTGGCGGCCAGCGCGGTCATCTGCATCATCATCGGCTTCTACCATACGTCGATTGCGGCGCTGGCCGTGCTGCTGGTGCTGTGCGGGGTGGTGCAGGGGGCGCTGGCGCCGGCCTCGCAGAACATGATCGCCAACTACTATCCCAACCGTACCCGCGGTGCGGCCATTGCCGGGTGGAACGTCTCGCAGAACTTCGGTTCGGCCATGCTGCCGATGATGGTGGCCGGCATGACGACCCTGGGCTGGATCGTGCCGGGGAGCGGCCATGTGCTGGCGGCCTTCGTGGTGCCGGCCGTGCTGGTGCTGGTCTGTGCGGCCTTCTGCTGGAAGTACGGCGGCGACAGCCCCGAGAAGGAGGGGCTCGATTCCCTGCGCCAGATGTATGGTGAGGGCGGCGAGTCGAACGTGGCCAGCGAGGAGGAACAGTCGTCGCTTTCCTACTGGCAGCTGATCTGGAAGTACGTGTTCTGCAATCCGGCCCTGCTGCTGGTGGCATCGGTCAACGTGGCGCTCTACTTCATCCGCTTCGGGGTGGAGGACTGGATGCCCATCTACCTGCACGAAGTGGCGAAGATGGAAGATGCCCATGCCCAGATGGCCATCTCGGTGCTGGAGTGGGTGGCCATTCCCGGTTCGCTGGTGTTTGCCTGGCTGGCGGCCAAATACCCCAACAAGATGGCCCGGATCGGCGCCATCGGCCTGTTCGTGATGGCTGGGGTGGTGATGGCCTATGAGGCCATCACGGCATCCGGTGCACCGAACTATGCGTTGATGCTGGTGGTCTGTGGCGTGCTGGGCGCGCTGATCTATGGTCCGCAGCTGATCGTCAACATCCTGACCATCAACTTCGTGCCGCTGAAGGTGGCGGGTACGGCCATCGGGTTCGTGGGGGTGACGGCCTATCTGATCGGCAACATGGGTGCCAACTGGGTGATGCCGATCATGGCCGACCACTTCGGCTGGTTCTGGTCCTATGTGGTGGTGGCCGGGCTGTCGGCCTTTGCCGCGGTGGGGTATCTGATCCTCGCACGGCACGAGGAGGAAGTGATCAAGGCGTGAGGCCGGGGCTGCTCTGCCAGGCAAGGCGGTCAGCTTTGCCTGTGCAGGGTGCTTTGGCTGCTACGGCCGGGGCATGGGTGGGGGATGAACGGGTCCTGCACGCTTCAGGCCGTGACGGCTGTCAACGCCGATTGAAAACTGACCCAGGGTGCCGAAGTAAAACTGACCCACCTGGGCACGCGATAGAACGGGTTACCAGCCCTCAGTCAGCCGGCCTTTCCGCCTTGCCGTTCATGGCTTCATCGCTGCGCTGTGTTCACATGCTGGTGTGGTCTGACGCTGTGCCGTCGGAGGGGCAGATTGCACGTTTATAGTTGATCCTGTACAGTGACAATCATTGATATGACAGGGTGGTAGCCATGGGGATGACACTGACACTGGACCAGCTACGGACCATCCATGGTGCAGGGGGGGTTCGGGGGGTCACACTGCGGGCGGAAGGGGGCTCCTTCTACGTCGAGATCGAGACCATGCAGGGAGAGTCCGGAACGCTGGCCAAGGCGCGAAGCACACAGCCCCGTGAGTTCGGCAATCCTTCGCAGGCATTGAGTCTGCTGCACCGGCTGGGGCTGGCTGCGGGTGCCTTTGATCTTCGGGGCTGGAACCCTGCGCTGAAGGCGGGGAGCAGGTCCAGGCCCGACAGGGCGGAGGCGCTTCGCCGTACCCACGAAGCGGCGTCACATGATGCCTGGTTTCGTGCCCAGGTCGAGGAAGCCTTGCGGGAGGCAGATGATCCCCACACGGCCTGGATGTCTCACGAGGAAGTGACGGCAGACATGGCAACGCAGCGTGCCAGGATCATGGAAATGATGGCAGGCAAGCCCGGGAAGGGTCGATGAAGATTCGCTGGCTGCCCGTGGCCGTTCGGGCACAACGGGCATTGATCGATTACATTGCCAGCGACAGCGCGTCGGCTGCGTTGGCGCAGTCCATCGCATTGGAAAATCAGGTGAACCTTCTCGCCAGTTATCCTGAACTGGGAAGGCCGGGGCGCGTTCCGGGCACGCGTGAGCTGGTAGTTGCCGAGACGCCCTATATTGTCGTGTATCGGATCCGGCCCCGCATCAGGTGTGTTGAAATCATGCGTGTGCTGCATGGCGCGCAGAAGTGGCCGCCATGCGGGTGAGGGGGCATGATTTCAGAATAACGTCAGTGACCCGGATGCCACGGCATCATGCAGGAACTTGCCGGCAAAGAACCCGATGGGCAGCCCTGCATAGCAGCCGATCTGGATCAGGATGACCCGGGCGGTGTTTCGTTTGTCTTCGTCCCAGTGGGCCAGTCGGCTGTTTGCAATCCAGTGAGCCATCAGGATGCCGCCACACAGGCCCAGCGTGGCGCCTTTGCCGGCTGCGCCGTGGCCATTGGCAATTTCAAGGACAAGCACACCAATAGCTGCCCCCAGCCAGATGGTCATGATGTATCCGTCTGGGGGACGGACAAGAATGAGGCGGGAAAATACTGCCAGCAGCAGGATGGTTGCGATGAGCCACACCCAGACGAGAGGGGGTTGACGGCCCGCGTCTTCTCCGATGAATTTGATGAGACTCAGGCCTGAGAACTGGATGGTCATGGGCAGGGCGATCTGCAGAGAAAGGGGCAGGTCGTCGACACGTGCCCGCAGCCTGTTGCGCTGCCGGACCCCCGCTGGGGATTTGGGCGAGCTGTTTCGGTCTGCGTCCATGGTTTTGTGCTGTCAGTGAAATCGCAGCCCGCTTGATACGATGGCGCCGTACAGGGAGAGGCCGGCAGCACCACCCATGATGAAGCCGGCAAAGCCGCAGACTGCGATGATGATGCCACGCTCCTCGGATGAGCCTTCTCTTCCCAACAACTTTTTGACAAGCCATGATCCAGCCAGAATTCCACTGGCCGCCATCACTGAAACGGACACGGCGACGAAATTGCGTACGTCACCGTCATTGGCCAGCACAAGAGCCATTGTGCTCATCGCGGCAGGAATCCAGTGCCCAAGAAGAATGTGGTCCGTGACGCGGTTGTGGTAGACCTTCATGCATTGCAAAATGAGTGCCCATGTCAGGGCAAGCCAGATCCATGCGAGAACAGACCTGCCTTGAGGATCTGGCCACGAAAACTGCACGACCTGTCTTACTGCCTGAAATATGCCCAAAATGAAGAACATCTCACGATAGAATGGCACGGGGCTGTTCTGGCGTGACTGGTCCTGCACCAGGGCATGATCGAGCTGAATCTGTATTGTTTCCACGCCCACCTCCCCCCATGGTGCATCAGTACAGCACCAGACTACCCGACGCAAGGGCATCGTACATGGTGGTACCAGCCAGGATGCCGATGGGAATGGCCGCAAGAAAGCCCATTGCGATGAGGGCCGAACAGGCTGTTTGCCTTTTTCGTTCCGGCCAGTGGGCGGGCAATGCACTGGCTATCCAGGCACATGCCAGCATGCCGCCGTTCACGGCGAAAACTGCATTGTTGGCCGCTGCGTCCCCCCGGTCTCCGCCCGTGGCCGGTACCAGGACCAGCACGCCGAGGGCTATGGGCAGCCAGGCGAAGAAGATGTTCCTGTCTCTGGCCCGGATGACGATGAGATAGGCACACAGCACGATGAACAGGCAGGCTTCGCCAAGCCACAGCCATGTCAGGGGGTGCTGTGCGCCTGTGTCGTGCCTGAAAAATGCCGGTATTCGAAGCTGGCTCCAGACGGTGAACATCGAGATGAACATCAGCAGGCGATACAGCGGCATGGACTGACACCAGCCAGGAAGGTGGCTGGTGCGGTCTGCTGGCGCTTCGGGCTTCTGTCCGTTGTGCTGTTCGTTCATGTGTCTGTCCTCCCATGGTTATGTGGTCATTGCTGCCCCGGAACGGCCGGCACTGCACATGGCCATGACCGTTCCGGGAGGGGCGTCACCGCTCCAGATGCAGGAACTGCATGTGGCGCTCGTACTGGTTGAGGATGTCGCCGATGATCTGTTCGCGGCTGTAGCCGACCAGATCGTATTCCTGGCTGCCTTCGCGCAGGAACACTTCGGCGCGCCAGTAGCGCTCGTGGTGCTTGTCGGATTCCAGGTTGCTGGCCTGGTTCATGGCAAACACGGGCATCAGCGCCGAGACGGGCTTGACCTGATAGAGGAAGTCCACTTCCTCGCCGTGCAGCACCTCGAAGGAGAGGCTCTGGTCTTCGGCGTTCTTCAGTACGGTGGTTTCCACGCCCTGCTTGTTGAGTTCGGCGCACACATCCTGCATGGCCGGTTCCAGCGTGCTGCTCATGAAGCGCAGCACGGCCTTCCGGGTGGGGAAGTTCAGGATGCGGTTCAGGCGCTCGCGCCAGCCGTGGCTGTGATGCAGGGCCGGGGCCATGTCGACGGTGCTGGCCTTGCGTTTGTTGCCTTCCTGTCGCAGGCTGTAGGCTATGGCGATCATGTAGACGATCAGCACCAGCGAGAACGGCAGGCCAGCGGCTACCGAGACGGATTGCAGCGCGCTGAAGCCACCCGAGAACAGCAGGCCCAGGGTGATGAGCCCGGTGGCCGCGGCCCAGAAGAGGCGCAGCCAGATCGGGGCGTCATCACCCGAGGCGAGGCCCTTGCTGGACAGGTTGGCCAGCACCAGCGCACCGGAGTCGGCCGAGGTGACGAAGAAGATCAGGCCGATGACGACGCCGACGGTAGACCAGATGGCCGGGTGGGCATAGTGCTCGAAGAGTGCGAAGAGGCCCATGGCCGGGCTGTTGATGGCCGCGTCGGCCAGGGCCGGATCGGCACCGACCAGGGCAATGCCGCTGTTGCCGAAGATGGAGAACCAGGCAAAGATGAAGCCCAGCGGAATGAACATCACGCCGAAGACGAATTCTCGCAGGGTGCGGCCGCGCGAGATGCGGGCGATGAACAGGCCCACGAACGGTGCCCAGGCCACCCACCAGGCCCAGAAGAAGATGGTCCAGGTGGATTTCCAGGTGGCGCCCTTTTCACCGAGATAGGCGTAGGTGTCGAAGGTCTTGGCGGGCAGGGTTTCGAAGTAGTCGCCGATGTTCTGCACCATGGCGTTGAGCAGGAACTGGGTGGGCCCGGCAAACAGCAGCGCGATCACCAGCAGGGTGGCGGTGAGCATGTTGAATTCGGACAGCCGCCGCACCCCTTTGTCCACTCCCGACATCGCCGAGGCGGCTGCCGTGATGGTGACGACGACGATGATGATGGCCTGTGTCAGTTTGGTGGTCTCGATGCCGAAGACGTGCGAGAGCCCGGCGTTGGCCTGCAGCACGCCGATGCCGAGGCTGGTGGCAAGACCCAGCAGGGTGCAGACGACGCCGAAGATGTCCACGCTGTGGCCCAGCCAGCCGTCGGCGCGTTTCTGGCCGAAGACGGGCACCAGGGCGGAGCGCAGGGCCAGCGGCAGGTTGTGGCGGTAGGCGAAGTAGGCCAGTGCCATGCCGATCAGCGCGTAGATGCCCCAGCCGTGCAGGCCCCAGTGCAGGAAGGTCTGCGCCAGCGCAGCGCGGGCAGCGACGGGTGTGCCGCCTTCACCGGTGGGTGGGGTGAGGTAGTGGGTCAGTGGTTCCGACACGCCGAAGAACAGCAGGTCGATACCGATGCCGGCCGAGAACAGCATGGCGGCCCAGGCCAGGTAGGGGAAGTCGGGTTTTTCGTGGTCCTGGCCGAGTTTGATGTCGCCGTACTTGGACATGCCCACGTAGAGGGAGAAGATGCCGTAGGCAGCCACGACCAGCATGTAGTACCAGCCGAAGCGGTCGGAGACCCAGGCCAGGGCATGGCCCAGCACCTGTTCGCTGACCGTGGGGAACAGCAGGGTGAAGGCGATCAGTGCGATGGTCATCAGCGCCGAGGCGGTGAAGACGATGCGGTGAATGGTGACGGGTTCGGTGGCCGTGCCGGAAATGGTGACCGTAGTGGTGGCTGCAGGTGCAGCGCCCGGCGCGCTGTTCTGGCCGGGCGGGTTGTTCGGGGTTTGCATGGGATGAATCTCCTTCTCTTGTTTGTCGGCAGGGGGAACAGCCCGGGGCATGCCTGATCGGGCTGTGTCTCCGGCACAGCGGCGAGGGTGTCTTCGGCCCTCCCCGGATTTGCCGGACGGACAGGGCGGTCAGGCAGGACAGGGAACGCTGCCGCTGTCGCCTGACACGGTCTGCCCGTGGTCCGCCGTTTGTTGAAAGGATCAGGCGCGGGCGGGTTTGCCGCGCACGGGGGCGCCGTTGGCCTGGTAGTAGGGCGCGTCGGACGGGGGCAGGGGGGCGCGGCCACGGATCCGGTCGGCGATTTTCTCGGCGATCATGATGGTGGTGGCGTTGAGGTTGCCGGTGATGATGTCGGGCATGATCGAGGCATCGACCACGCGCAGTCCTTCCAGACCGTGCACGCGGCCTTGGCCGTCGACGACGGCGTCGTTGCCTTCACCCATCGCGCAGGTGCAGGAGGGGTGGTAGGCGGTTTCGGCGTGCTGGCGGACGTAGGCGTCCAGTTCGGCGTCGCTCTGCAGGTCATCGGTGGGGGTGATGACCTTGCCGCGCAGGCCGTCCAGCGCCGGCTGGCGGAAGATGTCGCGGGTGATGCGGATGGCGGCCCGGAACTCTTCCCAGTCCTGCTGGTGCGACATGTAGTTGAACAGGATGCTGGGGTGATCGGCCGGATCGGTGCTCTTCAGTTTGACGCGGCCACGGCTGGGCGAACGCATGGAACCGACGTGGGCCTGGAAGCTGTGGGTGTCGGCAGCGTTGCGGCCGTCGTAGCGCACGGCGATGGGCAGGAAGTGGTACTGGATGTTGGGCCAGAGGAATTTTTCGTCGCTGCGGATGAAGCCGCCGGCCTCGAAGTGGTTGGTGGCCCCCAGGCCCGTGCCCCTGATCATCCATTCCGCACCGATGGCGGGCTGGTTGTACCAGTGGGTGGCGGGGGAGATGGAGACGGGCTGCAGGCACTCGTACTGCATGTAGAGTTCCAGGTGGTCCTGCAGGTTGTTGCCCACGCCGGGCAGGTCGAGGATTTCCTTCACGCCCGCTTCCTGCAGCCAGGCACCGGGGCCGACGCCGGAGCGCTGCAGCAGCTGGGGTGAGGCAATGGCGCCGCCACAGAGAATGACTTCACGCGCGGCATGAGCGGTCTGAGGGCTGCCGCCATCGATCTGGTAGCGCACGCCGACGGCACGGGTGCCCTCGAAGAGGATGATATCGACCAGCGTCTTCGTTTCGATGGTGAGCGTGTCGCGCTCGCGGGCCATGTCCAGGTAGCCGCGTGAGGTGGACGAGCGCCGGCCCTTGCGGTTGACGAAACGGTCCATCGGACCGAAGCCTTCCTGCTGATAGCCGTTGAGGTCATCGGTGCGTGGGTAGCCGGCCTGCACGCCGGCCTCGATCATGGCCTCGAAGAGCGGGTTGGTGCCTGGTTTGGCGGTGGTGACCTCGATGGGGCCGTGGCCGCCGTGGTAGTCGTTGGCGCCGATGTCACGCCGCTCGGCCTTGCGGAAGTAGGGCAGCACGTCGTGGTAGCGCCAGTCGGCCAGGCCGTCCTTTTTCGCCCAGTGGTCGAAGTCCAGCGCGTTGCCGCGGATGTAGCACATGCCGTTGATCAGCGACGAGCCGCCCAGGCCCTTGCCGCGGCCGCAGTCCATGCGGCGGTTGTCCATGTGGGGTTCGGGATCGGTCTTGTAGCCCCAGTTGTAGGTCAGGCCCTGCAGCGGATAGGCCAGCGCGGCGGGCATCTGGGTGCGGAAGTCGAAGCGGTAGTCGGGCAGGCCGGCTTCGAGCAGCAGGACCTTGACGTTGGGGTCTTCGGTGAGGCGGGCGGCCAGCGTGCTGCCGGCGGAACCTGCGCCGATGATGATGTAATCGTAAGTGCGTGCTTGCTTTTGTGTGTCTGCCATGGTGTTTTTCTGCGCCCGTACCGGGGCGGTCGGGAAGGGGCCCCGGGGTGGAGGCGCCTTCTGTTGAGGGCGCTGCGAAGAGAGTGCAGCGATGGACCCGAAAGGGCAGCGGCCTGGGGTGGCGCGGGTCAGGGCGCGGGCCGTGGTGTGAGGCCGGCGCATGACCGGCCACGTAGCGGGTGGCCGGTGCTGGGAAGGAACGTCAGCGGAAGACGGAGGCGAAGTCGCCCAGTTCGACCTGGACCGATTTGGTCTGGGTGTAGTGCATGAGGGTCTGGATGCCGTTCTCGCGGCCCACGCCGGACTGCTTGTAGCCGCCCACGGGCATCTGGGCCGGCGATTCGCCCCAGGTGTTGAGCCAGCAGATGCCGGCCTGCAGTTGCCCGATGACACGGTGGGCACGCTTCAGGTCCGGTGTGACCACGCCGGCGGCCAGCCCGTAGGTGGTGCGGTTGGCCCGTTCGATGGCTTCTTCCTCGGTATCGAAACCGAGGATGCTCATGACGGGCCCGAAGATCTCTTCCTGCACGATGTGCATGTCATCGGTGCAGTCGGTGAAGATGGTGGGGGCCACGAAGGCGCCCTGGCCGAAGGCACCTTCTTCCAGCCGGTGACCACCGCAGAGCACTCGGGCACCCTGTTCCTTGCCGCTTTCGATGAAAGTGAGCACCTTCTTCATGTGCGGGAAGCTGACCAGCGGGCCGAAATTGGTGGTCTCGTCCATCGGGTCGCCGGCGCGGATGCACGCCACACGGGCCAGCAGGGTTTCTTCCAGCCGGGCCTTGATGCGGTTGGGTACGAAGACGCGGGTGCCGTTGGTGCAGACCTGACCGCTGCTGTAGAAGTTGGCCATCATGGCGATGTCGGCAGCCAGGTCGATGTCGGCGTCGTCACAGATGATGAGCGGTGATTTGCCGCCCAGCTCCATGGTGACATCCTTCAGCGTCGAGCCGGCAGCACTGGCCATCACCTTCCGGCCGGTACTCACGCCGCCGGTGAAAGAGACCTTGGCAATGCCGGGGTGCTGGCTGAGCATCTCGCCCACGGTGCCATCACCCTGTACGACGTTGAACACGCCGGGAGGCACGCCTGCTTCGAGGTAGATCTCGGCCAGCTTCGGGGTGGTCAGCGGCGTGACCTCGCTGGGCTTGAAGACCATGGCGTTGCCGGCGGCCAGTGCGGGGGCCGACTTCCACATGGCGATCTGGATGGGATAGTTCCAGGCGCCGATGCCGGCCACCACGCCCAGCGGTTCCTGCCGGGTATAGACGAAGCTGGAGGGGCGCAGCGGGATCTGCCGGCCCTCGATGGCCACGGCCAGCCCGGCGTAGTACTCGATCACGTCGGCGCCGGTGACGATGTCCACGGCCTTCGTTTCGGACAGTGGCTTGCCGGTGTCGCGGGTTTCCAGTTCGGCCAGCTCGTCATTGCGGGCACGCAGGATGTCGACGGCCCTGTTGAGAATGCGGGCCCGCTCGACCGGGGTGAGGGCGGCCCACACCTTCTGACCTTCGTGGGCGCTGGCCACGGCGGCATCGATATCGGCCTGGGTGGCGGCCTGTACGTCGGCGAGTACCTCGCCATTGGCCGGGTTGATGGTCTGGAAGCGTTTGGCCGCCGGATTGGCCGGCAGCCAGGCCCCGTTGATATGGGAAGTGAGTAACGTCATGCAGGCAGAAATTTGCGAATTGTCGGAAAAATAGACGAAAGTCTTTCAATTTGCTGTCATTATCGGTGATTTGATGGCATCGTGCAGGAAAGACCCTTTGGCATGCCGGTAATGGAAATGCGAGAAAGTACGAGGGCGAATGAATTGCCGGAGGATCCGGAAGGGCTGGGAGGGCGCCATGGGGAGTGGGACGGCACGGGGCCGATGCGCGTCGTATAATGAAACATTTCCACACGAAGTCGTCATCGGGTGCGTCCCGGGGGCTGGCTGTGCCTTGAAGCCGTCGAGGGTTCTGCGTTCTGCCGCTTTGCCCTTTACGCCCAAAGGGGAGTGTGGGGACGCATGAGTCCATAACGCGCTCTGGATGCACGAAGGTTTGATGCAGGTCCTGCTCCGGACGTTTTTTGAGGGGCTGCCCTGATTGTGTGGAGCGGCACTGGGTGGTCCAATGCCTTTTCTTTGGGGCTTTGACGGGAGTTCGGTGATGAAAGTTGTGCGTGCGGTTCTGGCAGGTGTGTGTGTGGCGCTGGCAGCGACGGGGGTACAGGCGCGCCCCTGGGCCGACATCCAGAAAAGCGGCACGCTGATTGCGGCCACCGGGGGTGATCTCAAGCCCTTCAACTATTTCGAGGGCAAGAAGCTGACCGGTTTCGAGATCGAGCTGGCTGAGGCCATCGCGCAGAAGATGGGACTGAAGGTGGAATGGAAGGTTCTGAGCTTCGACTCGCTGCTGGCCGGTCTGCAGCGTGACCGGTGGGACATGGCCGTCTCTTCGCATGGCATTACCGAAGAACGGGCGAAGGTGGTGGACTTCTCCAACCCGCACTACTGCGGTGGGGCCGTCATCGTGTCGAAGGACGGCAAGGTGCAGAAGGCGGCCGACATGGCCGGCAAGACCGTGGCCGTGCAGACCGGTACCACCTACCTGGCCCGCCTGAACGATCTGAAGAAGTCCGGCGAAGTGGATATCGACAGCGTGAAGAACTTCCCGCTGGATCGTGATGCCCGCGCTGCCACCCTGAGCAACCGGGCCGACGTGTGGGTGACGGACAAGTTCGTGGCCATGGAGGCCATCAGGCTGCTGCCGCAGTCGGGCCTGAAGATGGGCGAGATCCTTTTCCCGGAACACATGGGGGCTGCCATCGGCAAGGGTAATCAGGGTCTGCTCGATGCCTTCAACAAGGCGCTGGCCGAGGTGATGGCCGACGGCACCTACGAGAAGCTGTCGAAGAAGTATTTCGACCAGGACATCCGCTGCACGGACTGAGCGCGTGTCATGGACTCATTCGTCCCTGCGAACCCCCCTTTGGGCGTGCAGAGCAAGGCAGCAGGGCTGCAGAAACCTCGATGGCCTCAAGGTACTGACAGCGCAGTCGTGCGCATCGCATCCCCGCTTCTCTCATCATGATGCTGATTTTCTCGAAGTGGCCGGCGGGTTGGTCCCGCCAGAGCCGCTGCACCCTGGCCATCGTGGTCGGGGTGGCGTTGCTGATGCTGCTGATGTGCTGCATCGACGTGCCGCTGGCGTACATGCCCGAGCCCATTGCCGAAAATGCCGCGCAGTTTGCCGAAGGCGCCCGTATTACGGTGTATCTGACGCTGGTGTCTGGGCTGGCCGGGCTGGTGCTGGGTGTGCTGGGGGCGCTGGGACGGCTGTCGCGCATTCCGCCGCTGCGGTGGCTGGCCTCGTTCTATATCTGGGTGATCCGCGGCACACCGCTGCTGGTGCAGGTGCTGTTCGTCTTTCTGGCGCTGCCCGAGCTGATGCCCTGGCTGAAGATGGATGATTTCACCTCGGCCTGTGTGGCGCTGGCCTTCAACGCCGGCGCCTACAACGCCGAGTCGATCCGTGCCGGTCTGCTGGCCGTGCCGCGTGGTCAGACCGAGGCGGCCCGCTCGCTGGGCCTGTCCAACTGGTATACCTTTCGCGATGTGGTGTTTCCGCAGGCTTTCAAGATTGCCCTGCCGCCGCTGGTGAACAACTTCATTGCGCTGCTGAAGGATTCGTCGCTGGCCTATGCCATTGGCGTGGTGGAGCTGACCAACGTGGCCAACCGCATCCAGTCGGCCACCTTTCAGCCCATCCCGCCGCTGGTGACGGCGGCGGTGATCTACCTGCTGCTCACCACCGTGCTGACGCAGATTTCCACCGCGGTGGAACACCGGATGGATGTGGAGGGACGGCAGCAATGAGTGTTCGGACACATGAGGCGCAGATGCCCGGCGATGCTGCTGCAGGTGCAGGTGCAGGTGCTGGTGCAGGTGCTGGTGTAGATGCTGGCGCAGGTGCTGGCGCAGGTGCTGGCCTGGGTGCTGGTGCTGGTGGTGCAGATGCTGTCGGAGCGGCTTCGGACATGCCGGGAGACAAGGCTGCCGGTGTGCGGGAACGTGGGGCGCCGCTGATCGAGGTGAGCCATGTCAGCAAGTCCTTTGGTGACCACCAGGTGATTCGTGATGTCAGCGCAACCTTTTGCGCGGGCGAGGTGGCCGTGATCGTCGGCGCCTCCGGTTCCGGCAAGAGTACCTTTCTGCGGATGTTGAACCGGCTGGAGCGGCATGATGCCGGCCGCATCCTCATCGATGGCATCGAGGTGAGCGACGACCGCCACAAGCTGGACGCCCTGCGCCAGGAGGTGGGCATGGTGTTCCAGCAGTTCAACCTGTTCTCGCACCTGTCGGTGCTGGACAACCTCACGCTGGCCCCGCGGCGCATCCGCGGCCTGTCGCGCCATGAGGCCAACGAGCGTGCCATGGCGCTGCTGACCCGGGTGGGGCTGGAGGCACATGCGCACAAATTTCCGCACGCGCTCTCGGGCGGCCAGCAGCAGCGTGTGGCCATTGCCCGGGCGCTGGCCATGCAGCCGCGGGTGATGCTGTTCGACGAGCCGACCTCGGCGCTGGACCCGGAGATGGTGAAGGAGGTGCTGGACGTGATGCGCCAGCTGGCCGACTCCGGCATGACGATGCTGGTGGTGACCCACGAGATGGGCTTTGCCCGCGAGGTGGCCGACCGGGTGCTGTTCTTCGACGAAGGGCGCATCGCCTTCGAGGCGTCGCCCGAGGAATTCTTTGCCTGCCGGCATGACAATGCGCGGGTGAAGGCGTTTCTGAGCCGGGTGATGTCGCATTGAGGGGGAGAGGGGTTTCACCGGCTGGATGCCAGCTGACAGCAATGCCGCACGGTGCTCAGCAGCCGCTTGAGTGTGGCTTGCCAGATGGTAGGGGCCGGGCGAGTTCGGACAAGGTGTCAGCCTGTGCCAGCATCCGGTCGATGATGGCGTCTGCTGCCAGTTGTTGCAGGTGTGTGCCCGGGTCATGTGTCCGTCTGCCTCCAGGCGCCAGGCCACGTTTGTCCGGGCTGCAGTCTGAGCCGCAGGGGCGAGAGTGATAGACCCCGCGCCAGTGCCCGGGATACTGGTTGTTGATGCAGTTGTCTGCTGCTCGGATAGGCTTGCTTCCTGCTGCCTGCCGGGCAGAGAGCGCGTGTGCGGGGGGTCATCCGGCGGCGGTGCCCACATACAGCAGGGCGATGACCGTGATAGCCAGTAGCACGGGGCGGATCATCGCCGCCACCAGCGGCTGCTCGATCTGCTTGCTGACCAGGGTGGCGGCCACCAGGGCGGCGCGGGCTGGCGAGCCCATGGTGGCATAGGAGGCCACAGCATTCTGCATGGCCACCAGCGTGCCGGGCGCTAGACCCACCTGGTGGGCAGCGGCCACCTGCAGCGGTACGAACATGGCGTTGCCGCCGGTGTTGGAGCCGGTGAGCCAGCCGCCGAGGGCGGCCAGCACCGGTGCTACCCAGGCGTAGTGCTGTCCCAGCCGGCTTCCAGCCTGAGCCAGCTGGGCGGCCATGCCGGATTGTGTCATCAGTTGCGCCAGCAGCAGAAAGAAGAGGATGGTGAGCCCGGCCGGCCAGAACTGAGCCCAGCTGGTGCGGATGGTGTGAAGCAGGGTGGCCACGGACATGCGGTTGAAGACCAGCACCGACAGCGCGGCCAGCAGCACCCAGAAGCCCGGGATGTAGGCCAGCGGATAGCGGAAGCCGGCACCAAAGGGTTCGATGACCCAATGCGATTGCAACGCATGCTGCAAGGGCGCGATGCCCCGGGTGAGCAGCAGGCAGGCGATCAGCAGCAGGTAGGGGCCGGTGGCGGCCAGCTGCCGGGGGCGGGGGATGGGACTGGTTGAAGATGTCGGGGGAGCGTGGCGGTGTGCCTGCCACTGGCCGGCCAGCAGGATGACGCCCAGCGTAAGCAGGCTGGCCAGGGCGCCGGCCACTTCCACACCAAAGGCGTGGGTGAGGAGTGGATCGGCAATGCCCTTGATGGCGCCTGCCAGAAGGGCAAGCGGCCAGTGGCGCAGAAAGGCGTGCCGAGTGTCGGCCGGATCGGTTGCAGTTGCTGGCACCGGGGCGGTCGCGAGTGGTAATGTGGATTCGCTGCCATAAAAATAATTCGTCGACGTATCAAGTGATTTGGTGCTGGATATGCCACCCGCGCGATCGGCCACGTACAGCATCAGCAGTGCGCACAGCGCCGGCAGCGGGGCAGAAAGCAGTAGCGAGCCGGTGCCCACGGCGTTCACGTCTTGCCCGCCCAGCTGGGCGCCTACCATGGTGCCCACGCCCAGTGCGCCCAGGGGCACGCTGATCTGGCTGAGCAGGGCCAGTGTGCCGGCCTGCAGCGGTGCGTGGCCCAGCGCCAGTAGCAGGGGCGCTACCACCAGCACGCTGACGCCAAAGCCGCTGATGGCTTCCACAAAGGGCGACACGCCCAGCAGCAGGGCCAGCAGTTGCACGGGCGGCTGCCGGAAATGCTGGCGGATGAGGGCAGTGATCACGTCGAGCCCGCCACTGCGTACCTGCAGCCGGTACAGCAGCAGCCCGGGCCAGAGCACAGACAGCACGCCAAAACCGATGGCCACGGCCTGGCCGCTGGCGTGTAGGGCCAGCGACAGGGTACTGTCTGCCGGCACGAAGGCGCAGGCACAGGCCAGGGCCACCACGCAGGAGGCCAGGCTGGCGTGCAGACCGTTCTGCCGCAGCAACAACAGCATTACGAACGGCATCAGCAGGGGAATGGCGGCCAGAACGAGCATGGTGTGTCTCCTTTTTTTTGTTCCTGTCATTCATGCCTGATACCGCGTTGAGGCAGAGGCAATCAGGGAGTAGGCAATCGTTTCGGGTGAGGTTGAAACGTACGTTAGGCCTACATGAGAAAGTTCCTGAGCGAACCAGCGTACGGATTCCCAGTCGGCGGCAAGCTCGCCTGCGAGCCCCCATTGCATCGTCTTGCCCCTTGATCGACCATGGATAGTCGAGCGCTCCAACGCGTTACGGATCGCTTTCCCAACGACGGTCGTCTCAATAGATGAGAAGGGGCTCGTCTTGAGCATTGCAGACTCGACATAGGAAGGGATCATGAATTTTGGTGCGTCATTACGGTTCATGTTGAGACACGCAGTAGTGAAGTCATTCACTCCCACAAGACCACCGATCATCTCGATATCCTGTCCATGTGCACTCAAGATATCTTCAATAGAAATGAAGGCGCCACCAGTTTCCAGCATGGTCGCCACGCCAGCAACAGGAGACGACTCAATTGATTCCCAAAGATCGAGAAGGCACTCTTCGAGCGTGTGAATGAAGCGGCGCGCCTCTTCCGGAAACGTGAGAGTGGCGAGCAGAAAGGTGATTTTGGTCTGTCCGTTAACTATCTCGGAGGCCTGGTATGCACGAAGAACGGTCATGAGCCAGAGTTTGAGGAGGTCCGGGCGAATCATGAACATTCTGATCCCCCTGCAACCGTGGTAAATCTCCCTTTCGCTGGTCATCCTGTTGAACACTGCCTTGCTCTTGAGAGGGTCGAGGCCGTGCTTGATGGCGAAACCGTCAATGTCAAAGTCGTCTGGCAGAAACTTACTGATGGGCATGCAGAGCGTCCTTGCAACACAAGTGCTGCCCACGCCAGTAGCAAAGATCGGGTCTTCGCGGATCAGTGTGGGTGCAATCGGGCGTTTTCGGGTAGCGGGGGCAGGAAACTGGCAATGACCTTGAGCCTCAGATAGTCCTCATCCCGGTATCCGTAAGCACTGCGCTGAATGACCCGAATCTTGTTGTTCAGCCCCTCCACCATCCCCAGACTGACCTTGTTCTCGGGGCGGCAGTAGGCGGCAATGCCATCCCAGTGCCGCTCGATCATTTCGGCAAACTTTCGGTACGGTTCAAGACGCTGCCATCGCAGGCTCTGTTTCCAGCGCTCGAAGAACGCCCTGGCACCGCGCTCGGTTCTGTAGCTCCACAGCTGCCCAAACGACTCCTTCAGCAGGTAGGCCGTGTTCAGCCGCCGATTGGCTGCCAGCAGCTTCTTGAGTGCCTGCCGTCCCTCCAATGTCAGGTTCTCCCGCGCCGACAGCAGCGTATAGCGCTGCCCCTTGATCCACGACCTGTCCTTGCCTTGCAGACGCCTGTACTCGTCGCGCCTGACCTGATCGAGCGCCTTCGAGAGATGCCGCATGATG
>ERZ773077.122-NODE-122-length-55674-cov-9.406084_pt1 | contig 55674 bp, 48 predicted proteins | sample MGYA00580612_ERZ773077 | MGnify/ENA primary metagenome ERZ773077 (study PRJEB29015, sample SAMEA2737971) | human oral metagenome | biome: human oral; feature: human-associated habitat; material: dental | place: China | collected 2021 ...
CGCCGAGGAACTGGTAGATGGGGTTGATGGCCGTCTGCTGCATGCCGAAGGAGTATTGAATGCCAAAGAATCCCAGGTTCATCAGCAGAATCTGGGGCATCGTCATCAGCGGCTTCTGCCGGACGATGGTTGCGCTCATCGCGGAGCCCCTCCGTCATGCCCTGACAGGAATTCCTGCAGTCGGGTGAGCTCACGCTCCCAGCCTGTTGCGTGATACTCCGCCCGGGAAGGTTCGTAGGGGCCCTGGACGATGCGCACCAGCGTTCCGCGACCGTCACGGCCATACTTGGTGAACTCGACTCGCAATTCCATGAGGACGTCGGGGTCGATGCCGGGATCTCCCGTGATGCGCTGCCGCGCCACGAACACATCCGGGTCAAAGTATTCAGTGAAGACGGCGTCGGTGACGACCCGGACGCTCGGGTCGTCGTCGCGGACCTTGACGTGGTGATGCTTTCCGCCGAGCTTCAACTCAGATGAGACTGTCTCCGGCTCGACGTGCCAGCCGGGGCTTCCTCGCCAGAGCGCCATCTCCTCTGGCGCGGTCCATGCCCGGAAAACCTGGCTCTGAGGAAAGTCGAACTCGCGCTCGACGATGAGCATTACGTTTGCAGCCATGTGCACTCCCGATGATTGGAACTGTCACTAGCCTGCTACGTTCGCTCCACGGTGTCCATCCCCTTGGGGGTATGTTTTCTTTTTTGCTGCTACATGGGAATGGGATCTACTTTCGGACGTAGCGTGCCAGGTACTGGCCCGTGACGCTCGGTTGCTGAGCCACCAGATCCTGAGGTGTGCCCTCGAAGACCACCCGACCGCCGTCGTGGCCCGCCCCTGGCCCCAAATCGATGATCCAGTCAGCGTGGGCCATCACCGCCTGATGGTGCTCGATGACGATCACCGATCTGCCCGCATCTACGATCCGGTCCAGCAACGCCAGCAGCTGCTCGACGTCGGCCAGATGCAGGCCCGTTGTCGGCTCGTCCAGCACATAGACCGAGGCTTTCGCACCCAACTCGGCAGCCAGTTTCAGGCGCTGCCGCTCACCACCGGACAAAGTGGTCAGGGGCTGACCCAGGCTGATGTAGCCCAAACCGACATCGGCCAGGCGGGCCAGAATCCTGTGTGCCGCCGGTACTTTGGCCTCGCCGTCGGCGAAAAACGTTACAGCATCGGCGACAGGCAGTTGCAGCACCTCCGCAATGCTGAGCCCGCCCAGTCGGTAGTCGAGCACCTCATCCATGAAGCGGCGGCCCTCGCAGGTCTCGCAGGTCGTGGCGACCCCAGTCATCATCGCCAGGTCTGTGTAGATCACGCCTGCGCCATTGCATGCGGGGCAGGCCCCCTCGGAGTTGGGGGAGAACAACGCCGGCTTCACCCCGTTGGCCTTGGCGAAGGCCTTGCGGATGGGATCCAGCAGACCCGTGTAGGTGGCGGGGTTGCTGCGTCTGGAGCCCCGGATGACTGACTGATCGATCACTGCCACACCATCCAGGGGTGCGATGGACCCGTGGATGAGGGAGCTCTTCCCCGACCCGGCGACCCCCGTCACGACGACCAGGCAGCCAGTCGGGATATCGATGTCCACGTCTCGTAGGTTGTTGGCATTCGCGCCACGCACCGCGAGGCTCCCCGTCGCCGGACGCACCCGCTCCCTCAGGCGGGCGTGGTCATCCAGGTGCCGTCCGGTGAGAGTGCCGCTGGCGCGTAGCCCCTCGACGGAGCCCTCGAAGCAGATTGAGCCGCCCTTCTCCCCGGCGCCCGGCCCCAGATCGACGACGTGGTCGGCGATGGCTATCAACTCAGGCTTGTGCTCCACCACCAGCACCGTGTTGCCCTTGTCGCGCAGTTCCAGGAGCAGCTGGTTCATGCGCTGAAGGTCGTGGGGATGCAGACCCGCCGACGGCTCGTCGAACACATAGGTGACATCGGTCAGCGATGAGCTGAGGTGCCGGACCATCTTCGTGCGCTGTGCCTCGCCGCCGGACAGGGTGCCGGAGGGACGATCCAGGGACAGATACCCTAAGCCGATGGCGACGAAGGCATCCAGGGCCTGCTGCAATGACTCCACCAGCGGGGCGGTGCTGGGCTCGTTCAGGCCCCGCACCCACTCTGCTAGGTCACTGATCTGCATGGCGCAGGCGTCGGCGATGGACACGCCCCTGATCGTGGAGCTGCGTGCTGCGGCGGTCAGGCGTGTCCCGTCGCATTCTGGGCAGGTGGTGAAGGTGATGGCGCGTTCCACGAATGCCCGGATGTGGGGCTGCATCGCCTCGACGTCCTTGCTCAGGAAAGACTTCTGGATCTTCGGGATCAGTCCCTCGAAGGTGACATTGACGCCCTCCACTGTGATGCGTCTTGGCTCCGAATGCAGCAAAACCTGAAGCTCCTTGTCCGAATACTTCCCAAGAGGCTTGTCGGGATCAAGGAACCCGCTGCTCTGATAGATGCGGCCATACCAGCCATCCATGGTGTAGCCAGGCACCAGCAGAGCTCCCTGCCGCAGTGACCTGTCTGCATCGAATAACGCCGCCAGATTGAAGTCGGAGATCTGGCCCAACCCCTCGCAACGCGGACACATGCCGCCCACCACCTCGAATGAGCGGCGCTCTCTGACCTTCCCCCCACCCCTGTCACGGGTGATTGCCCCTGCCCCGGAGACTGAGGCGACGTTGAAGGAGAACGCCTTTGCCGAGCCGATGTGGGGCCTTCCCAGACGACTGAACAGAATGCGCAGCTGGGTGTTCACGTCGGTGATGGTGCCCAGGGTGGAGCGGGAGTTCGCGCCCAGCCGTTCCTGATCTACGATGATGGCGGTGGTCAGTCCATCCAACAGATCCACGTCGGGGCGGTTGAGCGTGGGCATGAAACCCTGCAGGAAAGCCGAGTAGGTCTCGTTGATCATCCGCTGCGACTCGGCTGCGATGGTCTCAAACACCAGTGACGACTTACCCGAGCCGGAGACGCCCGTGAACACCGTCACGCGGCGTTTCGGGAGATCAACGGAGATGTCCTTGAGATTGTTCTCTCTCGCGCCGCGAACTCGGATGAGGCTGTGGGAATCAGCCGGATGGATCATGGTGCTCCTCAGCGTGGATGAGGACCCAAGTATTGCCGACCGCTTCGCAGGAACGAGGGAAGCGCACCGCTCGTGACGCAAGTAACACAAGGACAAGGAAAAACAGGTCAGCTCACTGTGAGAGGTTTTTCACAGGTGCTGGACATCAGGCTTTGGCAAGGGGCCCCTGATTTTGGGAGGGCATTGCCAACATGGTGGGGACGGGAGATCCCCACCATGCGCGAATAGAGCGGCTACTTCTTGCCCTGGTTCTTCACGGCCTCAATGGAGGCTGCGGCCGCCTCTGGATCGAGATAGCGGCCCCCCTGGACGAGAGGCCTGTGGTTCTCATCCAGCTCGTAGAACAGTGGGATTCCCGTCGGGATGTTGAGACCCGCGATGTCCTCGTCGGAGATGCCGTCGAGGTGCTTGACCAGCGCGCGCAGCGAGTTGCCGTGAGCAGTCACCAGCACGGTGTGGCCGGCATCCAGGTCGGGGATGATGTCGGACTCCCAGTACGGCAGCATCCGGGCCACGACATCCTTGAGGCACTCGGTGCGGGGACGCTCCCCGGCGGGAATGTCGGCATAGCGGGGATCGTTGAACTGCGAGTACTCCGCATGCACGTCCTGAACTGGTGGTGGGGTGTCATAGCTGCGACGCCACAACATGAACTGCTCATCGCCGTACTTCTCACGGGTCGCGGTCTTGTCCAGCCCTTGCAGGGCACCGTAGTGCCGCTCGTTGAGACGCCAACTGCGACGCACCGGGATCCAGTGGCGGTCACAGCCGTCGAGGGCAAGGTAGGCGGTGTGGATGGCTCGGCGCAGCAGCGAGGTGTGCAGCACCGTCGGCAGCAGTCCCTCCGAGGCAAGGAGATCAGCTGCCTTGCAGGCCTCGGCCTGACCCTTCTCGTTGATGTCGACGTCCACCCAGCCGGTGAACAGATTCTTGGCGTTCCACTCGCTCTCGCCGTGGCGGAGCAGGATCAGCTTTCCGGTCATGGCGACAGCCTACGACACCTCTCAGCCCGGCAACCAGGGAGGATCAGGCGATCACCCCGAAGGTGTAGCCCGCATCCTTGTAGGCCTTGATGATCTGCGGCAGGGACTGGACCGTCAGATCCTTGCCCTCCGCGTCGTGGGCCAGCATCACCGAGACCTTCACTCCGGAGGAGATGGGGGAGGTCGCCATCCTCACCATGGCGTCGACGTTCTTGGGGCGACGGTTCTCCGGCTCTGCGTCACCGGTCAGCGAGTTCCAGTCGACCCAGTGCACGCCCTCCTTGGCCAGACCCTCGTCGGCGGGCTCCATGTTCTTCCAGCTCATGTGACCGCCGGGGTAGCGCCAGCAGGACGTGTTGTAGCCCGCTCCGAGAACCTTACGGATGGCCTCACGGGTCTTGGTGAACTCCCCGACGACAACCTCTGCGTTGGCGCGTCGTCCCGGGTACAGCTTGTTGTAGTTGTGGGTGTAGCTGTGGATGGCCACAGCGTGACCCTCCTCTATCTCCCGTTTGATGGTCTCGGGGGCGTCTCCGACCAGGTTCCCGATCACGAAGAATGTCGCAGGAACCTCGTGCTTCTTGAGAATGTCCAGGATCTGGATGCTCGTGGAGTGGTTCGGGCCGTCGTCGAAGGTGAGGAACACGATCTTCTCGGTCGCCGTGCTCGAATCACTTGTCCAGCCCTGCACCTTCTCGGCCGGGTAGGCGTATTTCGCTGCCCCTGCGTTGTGGTTCGTGCCCTCCTGCAGGGTCTTGTCCAGAATCTCCTGCGGGGTTGGCTCTGGAGTGGGCGACGGCGTCGAGGGTTCAGGGCTGGGAGCTGGGGGCTGGGGGCTCTCCGACGGATCAGCGGGCGGGGGAGCTGAGGATGAGGGTGTTGTGGGTTCGCTGCTCAGTCCAGCTGGTGCGCAGGCAGCCAGTCCTGCCGTGAGCAACCCCGCGGAGAGAGCCAAGGTGAGCTGCCTTCGGGTGACGTCCATTCCCGCTGACCCCTTCGAAGTGAATCCTGATCTACCTCTGTCAAAAATTCAGTGTAGACCGGAGGAAGGGGGATGGTCATGAAGACGTCAGTGGCGATGATCGCCCCTGCCGGAGATCGTCTGTCGTGGCTGTCAGCAGACGTTCAGGCGTTCGGCCATTCCTCGCCCTCCGGGAACCCGCCCGTGATGATGTAGATGACACGCCGTGCCACCGCCACCGCGTGATCTGCGAAACGCTCATAGTAGCGGCCCAGCAGAGCCACGTCGATGGCCTGCTCGACGGAGCCGCTCCAGCTCTCGCCCAGCAGCACCCCGAAATGATCGCGGCGCAGCCCATCCATCTCGTGATCTATCTCCGCCATGCGCAGCGCCGCCTCCGCGTCGCGATCCTTCAGCGACTGGTGGGCCAGGCGGATCATATCCAGGCACACCTCCGACATGCGGGCGAAGTTCTCGCGTAGGTTCTCGGGCACTGCCGAATCCGGGAACCGCAGACGTGCGATCTTCGCGACATGGGCGGCAAGATCCCCCATGCGCGCCAGTTCGAAGACCACGCGAATGGCCGAGACGATCGTGCGGAGCTCCCCTGCGACGGGGGCCTGCAGGGCCAGCAGGGAGAGACAGCGGTACTCAAGGTCCTCGTGGATGGCGTCGAGCTGTGCGTCATCGGTGATCACGGCCTCGGCGCGGGCCAGGTCTGGTGACAGCAGCGCCCCGGAGGCCTCACTGACCGCAGTCTCCACGAGGACCGCCATGTCCTGCAGGCTGTCGAGGAGACCGTCCAGTTCTTCGTGATAATTGGCGCGCATTCTTCGGACCTTCGAGAGACGGAGTCGTTCCTCGGAAAGTCTAGCGGCCCGGCCCCGGGCAGCGCTTTTACCATGGGGCCATGTCGTATGTCCTGGCCGTGGTGGCGGGAGCATTGCTCATGGTGCTGATCGGGTACCCCGTCGTCGCATCACGCAACCGGTCCATGACGTCGTCGCAGCAACTGAGGCGGCAGGCCCAGACAGACCTGGAAGCCGTCACAGCAGCCCTGCCCTCCGCGGCATTGCTGGTCGGCTCCCACGACGAGGTCCTGCAACTCAACCAGCAAGGTGAGGCCCTGGGTTTGGCTCGCGGCAGCCGCGTCGGCTTTCAGACCCTCCTGCACAGGGTGCGGGCCGCCAGGCAGAGCGGTGAGCCGTTCCAGGGTGAGGTGCTGCGGGAACGGGAACCCGGGGGTGAGGCCCTGGAGCTCGCGACGGCGATTCTGCCGCTGCATGGGGGACTCGTCCTGGTATTGGCGGAGGATGAGGCGGCGGCGCGGCGCGTCGAGGAGGCCCGGCGTGACTTCGTGGCCAACATCTCCCACGAACTCAAAACCCCCATCGGAGCCATCGGCATCCTCGCCGAAACCATCGACGCGGCCTCCGATGATCCGAAGCAGGTCGCACACTTTGCCAAGCGTCTCCACCAGGAGTCGGCGCGCCTGGCGGAGCTCGTCGGCCAGATTATTGAACTTTCCCGCCTGCAGTCCTTGGACCCGATTCCGGGTCGGGAGCCGGTGGCGGTGGCGGAGATCGTCGACGAGGCCTTCGCCCGCACCGGGGCATCTGCAGAGGCGCGGCGCATCAGCCTGATCCGGGCTGGCATCACCCCCGCCCAGGTCCTGGGAGATCGCTGGCAGCTCATCGATGCTGTGGCGAACCTGATGCAGAACGCCATCAACTACTCCGACGCGAACGCCCGCGTCGCCGTGACCGCAACCCAAACTGGCGATGGTTTCGTCGAGATCAAGGTCTCGGACAACGGGATCGGGATCTGCCTGGAGGACCAGGAACGGATCTTCGAGCGGTTCTACCGTGTCGACTACGGACGCTCCCGGGAAAACGGTGGCACCGGCCTGGGGCTCTCCATCGTTCGGCACATCGCGTTGGCGCACGGGGGCAGCGTTGAGGTCTGGTCCAGGCCACGGCAGGGGTCGACGTTCACGTTGCGACTTCCCGCACAGAGCCAGCAGGAGGAGCGATGAGCAGGATCCTGATCATTGAGGACGAGGAGTCCTACCGCGAGGCCCTGGCCTACATGCTCACACGAGAGGGCTTCGATGTGGTCGTGGCCGCCGACGGGCAGGCTGGGCTCGCCGAATACGACAGGGCAGGCGCAGACCTAGTGCTGCTGGATCTGATGATGCCAGGAATGCCGGGAACCGAGGTGTGCCGCCAGCTCAGGTCTCAGGGAAACGTTGCCATCATCATGGTCTCTGCCCGTGACACCGAGGTCGACAAGGTCGTTGGCCTGGAGCTTGGCGCCGACGACTACGTCACCAAGCCCTTCTCGCACCGGGAGCTGGTGGCTCGGATCCGGGCGGTGCTGCGGCGCCACTCGGCGGAGAATCCGCTGCCGGAGGTCATGGAGGCCGACGGGGTCCGCATCGACGTGGAACGCCACCAGGTCAGGGTCGATGGCCAGGATGTGCGCCTGGCGCTGCGCGAGTTCGAGCTCTTGGAGGTGCTGATCCGCAATGCGGGGCGGGTGATGACCCGCGGCCAGCTCATCGACCGGGTCTGGGGCTCCGACTACGAGGGGGACACCAAGACCCTCGACGTGCACATCAAGCGTCTGCGGAACAAGATAGAGCGCGATCCCTCCCGGCCTGAGCGGCTCCTGACGGTTCGCGGTCTCGGGTACAGGTTCCGTGGCTGATATCGCGCCCCAGCGTCAGCCGAAGGGATGACACGCCGGGCATGGTAAGATAAACCCCGGAAAGGGGCCTGACGCTATGACTTTTACAGTCGGAGAGACTGTGGTTTACCCCAATCACGGGGCCGCCGTTATTGAAGACATCGAAACCCGGCAGATCAAGGGAGAGGACAGGCTCTACCTGGTGTTGCGCATCATCGGTCAGAACGACTTGGTGGTTCGGGTGCCCGCCTGCAACCTGGACTTGGTGGGTGTGCGCGATGTGGTTGACGCCGATGGCCTGGAGAACGTCTTCCAGGTGTTGCGCGCCGAGCACACCGAGGAACCCGCGAACTGGTCTCGCAGATACAAGGCGAACCTGGAGAAGCTGCATTCCGGGAACGTCATCAAGGTTTCCGAAGTCGTGCGCGACCTCTGGCGTCGTGACCGGGACAAGGGCCTGTCGGCAGGTGAGAAGCGGATGCTGGCCAAGGCTCGCGCCATTCTCGTGGCCGAGCTGGCGCTGGCTGAGGATGTCGCCGAGGACCGTGCCGAGGTGATGCTCGACGAGGTTCTGGCCTCCTGAGCTGTTGAACTACAGCAGCCACGTCAGTCAACCGGTCGTCGCCGTAGTGGTGGCGGCCGGTTCTGGTTCCCGCCTGAGGGCGGGCGGCCCCAAAGCCCTCGTGGAGCTGGGCGGTGAACCCCTGGTGCGTCGCAGCGTCGAGGCCATGCGCCTCGGCGGTGCCACCCGGGTGGTCGTGACGATTCCCGATGGCCACCAGACGGAGTTCGCAGCCGCGCTGAAGGGCTTGGACTATGCCACTTGCGTCCTGGGGGGACCGCAACGCCAGGACTCGGTGCGCCTCGGTCTGGAGTTTCTGGCTGACTGCTGCCCGCCGGAGTCCATCGTCCTCATCCACGATGCCGCCAGGCCGTTCGTGCCCGCGTCCGTGACGGCTGGAGTCGCCCATGCCGTGGCTTGTGGGGCTGCCGGCGCAATCCCTGCGGTCCCCGTCCACGACACGATCCGAAGCATTCACCAGGATGGCTCCCACATCGTTGATCGCAACCTGCTCAGAGCCGTCCAGACCCCGCAGGGGTTCCGTCTCGGCCAACTGCTGGACTCCCACCGGGAGGCGTCTGCCGGCGGACTCGCCGTCACCGATGACGCTGCTGTCATCGAGGCCCTTGGGCACAGCGTCGAACTGGTCCCGGGACATCGAGACGCGATGAAGATCACTGAACCGGCGGATCTCATCCTTGCCGAGGCAATCCTTGTAAGGAGGCGTCAGCCGTGAGAGTGGGGATCGGCACCGACGTTCACCGTCTGAAGGCGGGCATCCCCATGTGGCTTGCGGGACTGCACTTCCCTGACGAGAAGCTCGGCCTGGCAGGGCACTCAGACGGCGATGTCGCAGCCCATGCCGCAGTGGACGCACTACTGTCTGCTGCCGGGCTGGGGGACATCGGATCGCAATTCGGAACCAGTCGTCCACAGTGGCGTGGAGCTCCCGGGACCGCGTTCCTGGCTGAGACCGCCCGGCTGATTCGGCAGGCGAACTACCGGATCGGCAACGTCAGCATCCAGGTGATTGGGAACCGGCCTCGGCTGGCGGGTCGTCGGGCGGAGGCCGAGCGTGTGCTGTCGGAGGCCGTCGACGCCCCCGTCGTCGTCTCAGCCACCACCACCGACGGCCTAGGCCTCACGGGACGCGGCGAGGGCGTTGCGGCCGTGGCCGTGGCCGTGGTGCTGCCTATCTGACCTCGCTGCTGGGGGCGGCGTAGGCGTTGCAGATGCCCAGAGAGCTGGCCCCAAGGCCCCGCTTCACCCACATGCGACGGTTGTCCCCAGTGCCGTGGCCACCGGGCTCGGGGGTTTGCCCTGAGCGTTTCATCAGCTGGTCATCGCCGATCTCGTAGGAGATCTGCAGGATATCCTGGCGGTCCTGGTCCGTGATCCCCAGCCCTTCTGACAGTGAGTTCATCGCGTTGCCGGCGAAGCAGTCGGCCTGAACCTCGAAGCGACGCGACATCTCCAGCGCATTGTCCTCCTCCATCGCTGTGATCCTGTGCTCAGCAGCCAGGATCCCGGTCCGGCCCTGCATGGCGTGACCGTACTCGTGGGCGATGACCAGGTTGAACAGGACGCGGCTCTGCTGAGTATCGGTGGTCAGGGCATCAGCCACGTCCTGCGAGATGTAGATGCGCTGGTCGCTGGAGCAGTAGAACGCATTCTGCGAATTGATGGTGCCGCAGGGGGTCTGGATCGAGTCCCCCACAGGGAACACAGTGATCTGAGGCTGGTAGGCGATGTAACCGGCCTGCTCCAAGGCGGGACCCCACACCCGGGTCAGGCAGCCGATGTACTTCTGAAGGTATTTCTCCAAGGCGTCGTCATTGACACTGCCTGCGGGAAGCAGCTCAAGTTCGCAGCGCACCGGGGAGGCCAGGGTGATGTCGTAGATTTTGTTGCCGGTGAGCCAGGTGCGGGCTTCGGCCGCCGTCTTCGGCATGGGAAGCTCGGGTGGGCTGCTGGTGATGGGGGGCAGCTCCCAGCTCTCGTTCTGGTATCGCGTCGCCGGGGGGTTCTGCCTGATATCGCTCGGTTGGGTGATGGCAGAGACCAGCAGCAGTATCAGCACCACTCCTGCAGCTCCCAGGGCTGTGATCACTGCGATGGGAGTCTTCCTGGGGGCAGTGGGCTGCCACCGAGGCTGCGTTGCGTATGGTCCGGCATAGGGCTGGTATGGGGGAGGGGGAAAGTTCGGCTGATGGAACCCCTGGGAGGCAGGCGCAGGGGCTGCTCCTACCTGGGCGAACGTCGGCCTCAGCTGTGCTCCCATGGGCTGGGGTGTCATCGGCTGCCAAGCCGCAGGCTGAGGTCGCCAGGGGCCTCCGCTGGGTGGTGGAGGCGCGGGCGGGCCTTGGGGTGGGGGCGCAGCAAAGCCATGGCGTGGAGGAGTGGGTGCGCCTTGCGGCAGGTACGGCTGCTGATTCGGATACACCACGTGAAATAGCGTAGCCCGTGAGGGGTCAAGCGTGTTGGGCCATGAATGGGGTAGCGTGCTCACATCAACGACCCAAGGAGCATGAAGGTGCGTTCATTACGCCTGCTGCTGGTTCCCCTCGCCCTGCTTACGGCTCTTCTCGCGACGCCGCAGGCTCATGCGGAGGACCCCATCGCCGACTCATATGTGTTCGAGGGCAAGCTGGATTCGTCCGGGGTGCTTCAGGTGACGGAGACCATCACGTTCTCGAACCCGCCCTCCGAGCTGACGCAGCGCCTGGCGAATCGTGCACCCATCGACCGATACAGCTCCTATGACTACGGCATCTCGGATGTCGCCGTCACCGGGGCCGAGGGGGTCGAGACCACAACCGACGGGGATCACACGGTCATCACCATGAAACCCACCGGCTCAGAGGTGAGGATCAGCTACTCGGTGACGGGAACCACCCGCGAGGAAGCCGGGGGCTCCGGGAACCTGACCGTCTTTATGTGGCGTCCGCTCCAGGGTCTGTCCGTGGGGGTGTCCAAGGTCTCCGGCACCCTCAATGTCGGGGCCATCCCCCAGTTGGTGGACTGCACCACTGGCCCGCCCGGGAGCCTGGACAAATGCCAGGTGTTCGCGGCGGGTACCCGCGGCGCGCAGATGCCGTTGTTCGAGACCGCAGCCCGTGGCAAGGGCGAGCAGGTGACCTTCACCGTCGGATTCCCCGCCAGCCAGGTTGCGGACACCGCCAAGGTCCACGAGGCGTGGTCCCTGGACCGCGCCTTCACCGTGAGCCTTCCCACCGTCGGGGCTGCTTTCGCGACCCTGGCCCTGGGCGGGCTGCTCCTGTGGTGGCTGCATCGCCGCACTGGAGCTGATCAGGCCTTCTCCGGCGACGTCACCGCGGTCGGTTCCTTCCGACCCATCGGTGACGGCGAGTCCGTCTTTGTGGCCGCCGAGGGGATGCGCCCAGGCCTGGTGGGAACGGTCGCCGACGAACGAGTCGATCCGGTAGACATCACCGCGACGCTGCTCGACCTGGCAGTTCGCGGGCACCTGCGCATCACCGAGCTTCAGCACGCCCAGCATGGGCTGCTCGACTGGCAGTTCACCCGGCTGGACAATCCTGAGGACAAACTGGCCACCTACGAGTCCAAGCTGCTCGACGCAGTCGTCCCCGACGGCAAGAGCTCCAGAGCCTCCGAGCTGCCGCAGGTCCTGGCCCCCGCCATCGCTGAGGTGCAGAGCTCCCTCTATGACGAGGTGGTGCGACGCGGCTGGTTCGAGACCCGGCCCGACTCCATTCGCAACTCCTGGGCTGTGCGCGGCTGGATCGGGCTCACCCTGGCAGCGCTGGCTGGGGTCGCGCTGGTAGCCTTCACACGCTTTGGGCTGGTGGCCCTGGTTCTGCTGGCCCTGGCGGGCGGACTGCTGTGGCTGGCCCCGCAGATGCCGCGCCGCACCCCGGAGGGCACCCGTCTCGTCGCCGGGCTCGGTGCCCTGTCCGCGCTGATCAGCACCCACCCCACCGATGAGATGCCGAAGGGCCGTGAGCTGGTGGAGATCTCGAAGCTCCTGCCCTACACGGTGGTGCTCGGCGGTCGGCAGCGCTGGCTGGAGGCCATGGCGGCTGCGGATGACGACGACCTTCCCGACCCGACCGATGTCGACTGGTATCACGCCCCCGAGACGTGGCATCTGCGTTTCCTGCCTGCCTCGCTGACGCAGTTCGTCAACACCGTGCAAGGGGAGTTGTTCGGTCGCTGACCAAAGATGAGATTCTTCTCATCTGGTGCTCATGTAAGCATTTGCTTCCACTGCCACTCTTGTACTGCGGCGAAAGCGCCGCCTTGAGATTCAGAGAGGCAGTTGACATGGATACCGTGCGGGTGTTGTTCTACAGCCACGACTCCCTGGGGCTGGGGCATGTGCGTCGCAACCTGACGATCGCCCACCACCTGGCCCAATATCTCCCGGAGGCCACCGGCGCTCAGGTGTCGGGGCTGCTGGTGTCAGGGCTCAGCTGCGTCTCAGACTTTCCCCTGCCCGACGGGTTCGACTGGCTAACCATCCCTGGTGTCACCGGTACCTTCCAGGGATACCAGCCGCGACGTCTTCCCGGGGCCACCAGCGAGTTGATCAAGCTTCGCTCCACCCTGCTGCAGGCAGCCCTGACCGGTTTCAATCCCGACCTGGTCATCATTGATCGCCACGTCTATGGCGTGCTGAAGGAGCTTCAGGAGCCGCTGCTGAACCTGCGTGCCCTGAATCCCCGCGTCAAAGTCGTGCTCGGTCTGCGTGAGGTCCTCGACGACCCGCAGATGGCGGCTGCTGCCTGGGAGCGGCTGGGCTCTTCCGAACAGCTGCGCGCCATCGTCGACGAGGTCTGGGTCTACGGTGATCCCAAGGTGCATGACCCGATTCTGTCCGGTGAGATCTCGCCCGCGCTGGTGGATCGCATCCGCTTCACCGGATATCTCGCGAATGGGCGCTCCGCCGTGGATGAGGCTGAGCCCATGACCCCCCGACCTTTTGTGCTCACCACCGTCGGTGGTGGATCGGATGGGCAGGATCTGCTGCGCGCCGCTGTCGACATGCGTCCGCCCGCCGGCCATCAGAACATCGTCGTCACGGGTCCCCAGATCGGGGATGCGGATTTCGACGCCATCGCGGCCCAGGCCGGTCCTGACACGCAGGTCCATCGTTCGTGGCCAGGGTTGGGAAGCCAGATAGCCGAGGCTGCCGCGGTGATCTCCATGGGGGGATACAACACCTCATGCGAGATCCTCGCGACGGACACCCCCGCGCTGATCGTCCCCCGCGAGACCCCCACTCCGGAGCAGTTGATCCGTGCAGAGGCGCTGCGTGACGTGGGCGTCGTCAACGTGATGCGCACCTCGCAGGTGACCGCAGAGGGACTCAGCGCCTGGGCGGCTGATGCTGTCAAGCGGCGCGTTGATCGCACCCATATCCAACGTGACGGCCTGATCACCACGGCCCGTTTCGCCGCCGAACTGTTGCTGGACGAAGAGCATTCAAAAATGGAGGTTGTAGCGTGAAGCGCACCGGATATGTCCTGAAGGTTTACCCACGGTTCTCCGAGACCTTCATCGTCACCGAGATCCTGGCGCGAGAGGCCCAGGGGGACGACCTGCGCATCTATGCGCTGCGACCCACCACCGATGCCCGTTTTCATCCCGAGATCGCGCGGGTGCGGGCCCAGGTCTCCTGGGTTCCCTACCCCGCTAAGGCGAGCGAGTTCTGGGAACAGCTGAGCAACGCTCTGCGGCATGAGGGGCTGCGCCACCGTTTCGCCGAGCTGGCCCCCCAGCTCGCAGGTATGCCCGTCGACGAGGTGGCGCAGGGAGTTGCCCTGGCCCAGGCGGCCCTGGAGGACGGCATCGACCACCTGCACGCGCACTTCGCGTCCCTGGCGGGCCGGATGGCCTGGGTCGCCTCACAGCTGACAGGGATTCCCTACACCGTCACCACGCATGCCAAGGACATCTTCGAGCATTCCGTGAACCGGGAATGGCTGCGTCGTGTCTGCGGCGATGCTGACCGTGTGATTGCGATCAGCCGCTTCAACGAGGCCTATTTGAAGGATGTGCTTGAAGGCACCGGCGCGAACATCACGATGCAGTATAACGCCCTGGAGCTTGATCGCTTCCCCTACCGCGACCCCAACGAGATTGCCTCGCCGCTGCGGATCGCGACCGTCGGGCGTCTGGTGCCGAAGAAGGGCTTCCCCGACCTGATCGACGCGGTGTCCCGTCTCGACTTCCCAGTTGAGCTGGACATCGCGGGACATGGGGAGATGCACGATGAACTGGCCGCTCAGATCGAACGCCTCGGCCTGGGGGATCGGGTGCGTCTCATCGGGCCGCTCACCCAGAGCGAGGTGTCTGAGCTGATGCGTCGCTCCCACGTCTTCGTCGCCCCCTGCGTCCCTGCGTCGGACGGCAACATGGACGGGCTGCCCACCGTCGTGCTGGAGGCCATGGCCATCGGCACCCCCGTGATCACCACCTCCGTCACGGGACTGCCCGAGGTGGTGCGAAACGGTGAGACGGGAGTTCTCATCGAACCTGGCGACGTCACCGCGCTGGCGCAGGCGCTCACGCAGGTTGCGGAGGGGAAGCTGCCGTTGACGCACCTGGCTCGCGGTGCCCGTGCTCTCATTGAGGAGCAGTTCAACAGCCGACGTCAGGCTGCGAACCTCTCCGCGTGGGTCGAGGGAACGGGGGCCATCTGATGCGTATCGCCTATGTGTGCGCCGACCCGGGGATTCCAGTGTTCGGCACCAAGGGGGCTTCTGTGCACATCCAGGAGGTCATCCGAGAACTCCGGCTGCTTGGCCATCAGGTGGTTCTCTATGCCGCCTGCCTGGGGCGTGATGTCCCCGCCGACCTGAGCGACCTGCCTGCTCACGAGTTCCCGGTTCCCGAGACCGAGCACGCGGATCGGGAACGCGGCCAGCGCCGGTCCTGCTCCGAGATCGTGCAGCAGGTGCTCACCGACGGGGCCGATCTGGTCTACGAACGATATTCCCTGTTCAGCACAGCCCTGGCGGAGATCGTCGCAGTCAGCGGGATCACCGGTGTCCTGGAGGTCAATGCGCCCCTTATCGAGGAGCAGATCACCTACCGTGTGCTCATTGATGAGGAGGGTGCGGAGGCGGTTCTCAAGGCCCAGGTTGCGGCAGCCACGATCACCGTGTGCGTGTCCAAGCCCGTGTGTGATTGGGTCCAGGCCCGCACCGGAACCGATCGCGCCCACACCGTCCCCAATGGGGTCAGCACCAGCCGCATCACGCCGCAGCCAGAGGACAGCGATGTGGTGGTCACCTTCGTCGGCACCCTGAAACCCTGGCATGGTGTGGTCGACCTGCTCGAAGCTGCTGCGCTCGCCCAGCAGCCATGGCGGTTGCGGATCATCGGTGATGGCCCTGAACGCTCCACCCTGGAGCGTCGGGCACAGGAACTGGGGTTGACGGTGGACTTCCGCGGCGCCATCCCACCTGCCGAGGTGCCGGCCCACCTGGCCGGGTCTGCCATCGGCGTCGCCCCGTACCCCGAGCTGGGAGGCAGCTCCCAGCAGTACTTCTCACCGCTGAAAGTCTATGAATACCTGGCTGCTGGGCTGCCGGTTGTCGCCTCCGGGGTGGGACAGCTGCCGCAGATCCTGGCGGACCTCGGCACTCTCGTTCCACCGTCGAATCCTGATGCCCTGGCGCAGGCCATCGACGAACTGGCTGCCGACCCTGGCCTCCGCGCAGAACGTGGACGGCGGGGCCGTGAGCAGGCCGAGCTCCGGCACAGCTGGAGTGGTGTCGTGTCCACGATCCTGACACTCGCCGGAAAGGCGGCCGATGGCTGAGGCTAAAGGCAGTATGAAACCGATGCGACGCAGCCTGAGGCTGATTGCCCCGGATGTGGCTCCCCATCGCGGCCTCATCGGCATCGGCGTGGTGGCGCTGCTATTCGAGGTCGCCTTCCGGGTGCTGGAGCCGTGGCCCATGAAGATCGTGGTCGATGCCGTGACGGCGGCTCTCGGTGCGAAAGTTCAGCAGGTTCCCGCCGATGTCTGGCTGCTGGTCATCTGCGGTGTGGCCTTGATCGCGATCGTGGCGCTGCGGGCGCTCGGCAACTATCTGGCGACGGTCTGCTTCGCCCTGGTGGGTTCGCGGGCCGCCACCTCCCTGCGAGCCCGGGCCTTTCGGCACGTGCAGGGCCTGTCCCAGCAGTTCCATGCGCGCAACCGCAGCGCCGACACCGTGCAGCGGATCGTCAGCGACGTCGCCCGGATGCAGGAGGTTGCCATCACGGCTGGCATGCCCCTGCTGGCCAACATCGCCACTCTCGTGGTGATGGTCGTGGTGATGTTCGTCCTCGACCCGCTGCTGGCGACGGTCGTGCTGGTCGCCATCGTGGCCTATGGCATCATCTCCGGCCCGATATCGCAGAAGATCACCGTCGCCTCCCGTCAGACCAGGAAAGGCGAGGGGCACCTGGCGAACACCGCGCAGGAGTCGCTGGCCTCTATCAAGGTGGTGCAGGCCTACGGTTTGGAGCGCATGGTGGAGGGGCACTTCCTCAAGGCCAACACCCTGTCTCTGAGTGAGGGCGTCAAGTCCCGCCGGCTCGCGGCTCGGCTGGAGCGCGGCACTGACTTCATCGTCGGGCTGGCCTCGGCTGCGGTGCTGATCGGTGGAGGGATGCGAGTCCTGGAGGGTGCCATGACCCCCGGTGACCTCGTGCTGTTCACCACCTACCTGCGCACCACCATGAAGCCGCTGCGGGATATGGCGAAGTACACGGGTCGCATCGCCCGGGCCTCCGCGTCGGGGGAGCGGGTTGCCGATCTGATGGAGATCATCCCGGACATCGTCACCCCGGAGCATCCGGTGCGTCCCGCCGCAGTGGGGGGTGAGGTTGAGTTTGACCGGGTCTCCACTCGCTACGACGACCAGCATGTGCTGCATGACCTCAGCCTGCGAATCCGCCCCGGCGAGCGGGTCGCGATCATCGGTCCGTCAGGGGCCGGGAAGTCGACGCTGGTGTCCCTGCTGGTGCGGGCCCTCGATCCGGTCTCTGGCGTCGTTCGGCTCGATGGAACCCCCATCGACAAGCTGGACCTCGCTCAACTGCGTGCCAACATCTCGCTGCTTCACCAGGAGGCGGTGCTGTTCACCGGCACCATCAGCGAGAACATCCGGATGGGGCGTCCCGACGCCACCGACGCAGAGGTGGTGGAGGCTGCGAAGGCAGCCCATGCCCATGAGTTCATCATCGGCCTGCCGCAGGGCTATGACACCGAGGTGGGAGAGCGGGGCGGCACCCTGTCTGGTGGTCAGCGGCAGCGGGTCGCGATCGCCCGGGCCCTGCTCAGGCGCTCTCCCGTTGTGATTCTCGATGAGGCCACCACCGGGTTGGACCCGGCATCTGCCGAGTTGGTGCTGGGCGCCATCGATCAGCTGGTGGCGGGCCGCACGACCCTGGCCGTGACCCATGACGCCGAGGTGGCGTTGCGCGCCAGCCGTGTGGTGTGGCTGCAAGATGGCCGGGTTCGCCTTGATGCCAGCCCCGAAGAGTTGATTGCCACCAGCGAGGTGTTCCGCGCCTGGGTGCGAGCCAGCGGACGGGATGCCGACGACATTCGGATCGGAGAGTCATGATGACGACTGCAACCTGGCTGCAGCGGATGCTTGACACCAGCTGGCTGAGCAGCCAGCTGGGCGGCTCCGTGCGGGCCAACCGGGTCCGTGTCAAACCGGAGACGTCCATCAGCGTCGCCGTTGAGGATGGGCAGGGGCTGTGCGTCGGCTGGGCACGGCTCCTGTGGCCGGACGGCCACCGCAAGGCGACCAAGGCCAAACGCAACGCTGCTGAGGCGGGTCTGGAGATCTCCCAGCGGCTGGTGGGGGACATGCTGCTGCAGTCCGGGCTCGTGTCGGCTGATCCGAAGCTGGTGAGGCCGCTGCGGAATGCGACAGAGGCTGGGATTATCGGGGCCTGGCAACTGGAGCAGGTGCTGCGCTACAACCCGATGCGGCGCCTTGTGTTGCGGGAGGGGGAGCGCATCGTGCGGATCGCCGCAGCCGATCGCCCCCTCAGCCTGAGGCTCGACCATCTCATCTCCGCTGAGATACCGATCCCTCAACGACTTGATGACGGGAGCCTGCCGGGCATCAGCGTCCAGGCCTTCACCGGCAACGGCGACCTTGCGGGCACGCCGGATCTGGAGGCCACCGCCACCGTGGGACGCATCATCGCCCACCTGCACGCCACCAAAGGCATCCCGCGGGAGCTGCGTACCGATCTGCTCAGACGAGCTCCAGATCCCGTGGCTCAGGCTCGCACCCACGTGCGGTTGCTGGAGGTGCTGTCTCCCGGGCTGGCGCGACGTGCCCGGGCCATCGCCAGCAAGCTCAGTGACAAACCCGCCGTGGCTCCGGTGCTGTCCCACGGCGACCTGTCGCCCGACCAGGTGCTGGTGGGCGACAAACAGGTGTGGCTGACTGACTTCGACCGCGCCTGCCTGGCCTCCAGAGCCACCGACCTGGGGTCTTTCCTGGCTGTTGTGGATGACGACGCCGGCGAGGTGTTTCTCGATGGCTACCGCTCAGGCGGGGGCCAGCTGCCGTCAGCCAAGGCGCTGCGCGACGCTGTCACAGGCTCCCTGATGCTGCGGGCCGTCGATCCGCTGCGGTTGGCCTCCCCGGCATGGGAGCTGGAGGTCGCGGCGAACCTCGACCGGATTGCGGAGCTGCTGACATGACCCCACTGGACACTGTCAGGTCGCTGCCAGGGGTGCGTCGAGCCTGGCCGGGAAAGAACCATGACCTGACCTTCGAGCAACTCGACGACCACGGCCGTCTGCGTGCGGGACGTGTCCTCGCCGACGGGACAATCCAGTTGGCGAACTACGCCGTCGATGACGCCCTCCCAGACCTGAGCCCTGACACAGAAGCCCAGCTCGTCGTGCATCGACTCGGACGCCGGGCCGTGATGCTCGGCGCAGACCGTGCCAGCAAACTGCTGCGTCGGGGCAGGGCTGATGCCGTCGCCAGGGTTTCACAGCAGATGGTGGACCTGTGCCGGGGCACCGGGATCACCGCGGCTCGTGTGCTGTGGCACTCCGGGTCCCGCGTCGACTTCGAGCTGCTGCCGGGCCGCAGCCTCCACGACCTTGGCGACGAGGCGCTGCCCGGCTGGCGCAGATTCATCGAGACATGGGCCCAGTTGACCTCCCAGCCCGCAGACCTGCCCCTCCACGGCCCCGCTGACGAGGCGTGGGTCCTGACCCAGTGGTTGACATGGGCTGAGGAACACCACGCTCTTCCTGACCTGAGGGTTCTGCGCTCCGCCGTCGAGCGAACCCGTAGGGATCTGGAGGATGGCAGCAGCCCTGCCGTGCTGATCCACCGTGACCTGCACGACAAGCAGCTGATGTGGGACGGAGAGACCCTGGGCCTCCTCGACTGCGACACCGCGGCTCGCGGGGAGGCGGCCCTTGATCTGGCCAATCTCTGGGCGCATGTCGAGTTGCGCCACGTCCAAGGGCTGCTGGCGGAGCCGACGCGCCTGTTGGATCTGCTCAGCCAACTGCCCCACGATCCCAGGCGGTTCTCCGCCTACCACCGCGCCACCCGGCTGCGGCTGGCCTTCGTCTATGCCTTCCGGCCATCGGCCCGGCGTTGGCTGCCGACTTGGGTGGAGCAGACACTCTCGATAGGAGCTACGACATGAGAATCTCGGTTATCGGATGCGGTTACCTTGGTGCCGTTCACGCGGCCTGCATGGCAAGCCTCGGACATGAGGTGCTGGGTGTCGATGTCGATGCAGCGAAGGTCGCCGCATTGTCGGAGGGCACCGCGCCCTTCTATGAGCCCAGCTTCGACGAACTGCTGAAGCGGGTGCTGGGGACCGGCCGTCTCAGCTTCACCACATCACCGACCCCAGAGCAGCTCGCGGAGATTGACCTGCACTTCATCACCGTCGGAACCCCCCAGTCCAGCACCGGGGCGGCGGATCTCAGCTACCTGGAGGCCGCCGTCGAAACGGTCTTGTCGGGGGCGGGGGACGGTGCTGTGGTCGTCGGGAAGTCAACCGTTCCCGTCGGAACTGCCGGGAAGCTCGCCACGCGCCTGGCCGAGGCCGGAATCACCCTGGTGTGGAACCCCGAATTCCTGCGGGAGGGGTTCGCCGTGGAGGACACCCTGCACCCCGACCGGATCGTCTACGGGCTGTCGAGCGTGCCGGAGCTGGCGGAACGCGGGCGTTCCCGTCTGGACGATGTCTATGCCCCGCTGCTGGATGAGGGCATCCCGAAGATCGTCGCCGACTACGCCACCGCGGAGCTGGTCAAGGTTGCGGCGAACTCGTTCCTGGCCACCAAGATCAGCTTCATCAACGCCATGGCTGAGCTGTGCGAGGCCACGGGTGGCGACGTCACAGCCCTGGCTCAGGCCCTCGGCTACGACGTCCGCATCGGTCACCGCTTCCTTGGCGCCGGAGTTGGCTTCGGCGGCGGCTGCCTGCCGAAGGACATCCGCGCTTTCGTGGCTCGCGCCGAGGAGCTGGGGGTTGATGACGCGGTGTCTTTCCTGCGGCAGGTGGACGCCATCAATCAGCGACGGCGAGATCGTGTCGTCGATCTGGCCCAGCAGAGCCTGGGGGATCTGAGGGACAAGAACGTCACGGTGCTTGGCGCCTCCTTCAAACCCAATAGCGACGACATCCGGGATTCCCCTGCCCTTGACATCGCCCAGCGGCTGCATGCGCTGGGAGCGAACGTGCGGATCACGGACCCCAAGGCTCTGGAGCCAGTTGCCCGGCGGCATCCGGAACTCACACTGGAGCCCAATACCGAGGATGCGCTGCGTGATGCCGATCTGGTGCTGCTGCTCACCGAATGGGCTGAATACGTTGCCCTTGACCCGTCGTCGGTCAAATCGCTGGTGAGGCGTCCCGAGATCATTGATGGACGCAATGCCCTCGATCCTCAGCACTGGCGAGAGGCCGGGTGGACCTACCACGGTCTCGGACGCTGAGGGTGAGACGCCTTTTTCACCTCAGTCATCGGTCTCGTCATCATCGTCGTCATCATCCTCATCGTTCTCAGCCGGGGTTCCCCGGTTGGGCGGTGGGGACGGTGCCGGGGCAATGCTCGTCTCGGAAACGGAAGGTGAAGTCGGCTCCTTCACGGGAGCCGTCGTGATGGGGGAGGATGTCACGCCACCCGGCCAGGGCGTCGTGGTGGCGGAGGAGGAGCCCACGATGCTCGGCGTCGAGGGCTTGGGGGACTCACTGGGGGCTGGGGGATTAGCCAGCCTGATCACCAGAGCCGCCACCACGACACCGCCGATCCCCAGACCGATCAGGCCCAGGATCATCCGGTTTCGCTCCTGCCGCATCACGGCAGGCGGACGCTGCTCAGACATGCAGCCCCGGGTACAGGGGACGCATCTCCAGAAGCCCTGAGGCGCGGTCTCGTGAATCCTGGGCGACCTGCTCGGGCAGGTCGTACTTGGCTTTGCCCGGCTTGCCATCCTTGGTGAGAGTCGGCTCAGTGCGCTGCAGCACCTCGGTGATCATGGCAGCCACCTCGTCCATGTCGGATGTGGTGAAGCCGCGTGACGTCAGAGCAGGGGTTCCGAGACGCACCCCGGAGGTGTACCAGGCCCCATGGGGATCGTTCGGTACGGAGTTGCGGTTGGTGACAATCCCAGCCTCCAGCAGCGCCGACTCCGCCTGACGGCCCGTCACACCGAAGGACGTGACATCGAGCAGCACGATGTGGTTGTCGGTGCCGCCCGTGACGAGCTTGCCGCCGCGCTTCAGCAGTCCCTCCGCCAGGGCACGGGCATTGTCGACGACCCTGTGCGCGTAGTCCTGGAAAGCCTCGGTGCGGGCCTCAGCCAGGGCGACGGCCTTGGCGGCCATCACATGGGACAACGGGCCGCCCAACACCATGGGGCAGCCTCGGTCGACGTCGGGGGCGTAGTCCTCGGTGGCCAGCACCAGGCCGCCACGCGGCCCACGCAGCGACTTATGGGTGGTGGTGGTCACGACCTGCGCGTAGGGAACGGGGTCCTCCTCACCCTGGAAGACCTTGCCCGCCACAAGCCCGGCGAAATGGGCCATGTCCACCATCAGCACCGCCCCCACGGAGTCCGCGATCTCCCGCATCCTCGCGAAGTTTACCCGCCGTGGATATGCGGAGTAGCCGGCGACGATCACCAGCGGCTTGAACTCGGCGGCCTGCGCGGCCAGGGCATCGTAGTCCAGCAGGCCCGTCGCCGGGTCGGTTCCGTAGGAGCGCTGGTGGAACATCTTGCCGGAGACGTTGGGGCGGAAGCCGTGGGTCAGGTGACCGCCCGCATCGAGACTCATGCCCATCAGGCGCTGGTTGCCGAACCTGGCGCGCAGGGTCTCCCAGTCCGACTCACTCAGCTCGGAGACGTTCTTGGCGCCGATCTCAGCCAGCGCCGGAGTCTCGACGTGGTGGGCGAGGATCGCCCAGTAGGCGGTGAGGTTCGCATCAATCCCCGAGTGGGGTTGTGCGTAGGCGTACTCTGCTCCGAACAGCTCCCTGGCGTGCTCCGCAGCCACGGATTCCACCGTGTCGACGTTCTGGCAGCCTGCGTAGAAGCGATGCCCGACGGTGCCCTCCGCATATTTGTCGCTCAGCCAGGTACCCATCGCGGCCAGCACCGGCAGGCTGGCGTAGTTCTCCGACGCGATGAGTTTGAGGGAGGCCCGCTGATCCGCCAGCTCCTGCCGAGTGGCCTGTGCGATGCGAGGCTCCACCTCCTCCACGATGCCGAGCAGGGTCCGGTAGGCCGCTGAGATCGCTTCTTGATCACTCATGAGTTCTCCTGAGGATGGGTGGTGGTCGTGGGGCTCAATCTACTGCGTGACGTCGGGTCTGTACGCTCGACTTCATGAACAGCCTGTGTCAGTAGGCTGAAACCGTCATATCCTGTTTCCGCAGAGAATGCGCCCCGTCAGGGAGATCGGAGTCATGATGAACGCCAGCGGCTGGCCTGCGGCATCCCCCCAGACGCCACTCGGGCTGCTTGTCGGACGGCAGCTGGCTTTGATGATCGAAGAGCCCTACAGCGGTGAACGAGTCATCCTGCTTGGAGTCGGCACTCTGCCTCAGGCGAATCTTCGGGCCAGCTGGGTGTCGGTGATCCACGGCCCGGTGGGCAGCCGTAAGACGACACGTGTTGATGTGCCGTCTCAGATGCCGCTGGGGGAGTTCGCCTCAGTTCACCTCTCCGGCAACCTGACGAGAGCAGCGTACGTGCCGCGGATCAGATGGGGAAAGATCCGGGGACGCAGAGGGCCCTGGCCCGGTGCGCTGCTGATCTGGTTTCTCACGCTCACGGTGTGCAGCGCGTTTTTTGGCCAATGGTTTTTCGGCCCGGGGCTCATGGGCTCTGCCATGAGGCTTCTGCCGTTCATGCTGGGGGTGCTCGGTGCCACTTTGTACGCCATCAGCTACACCCGAAATAACGTCAATGGGGTGCTGGATTCAGCACATGATCGTCGCCGCCCCCTGGATCCCGAAGTCCTGACTCGGCGCCTGGTGCTGTCAGGACGTGCGACGCCCCAGGCCGTCCCCGGCCGGGTCAGCCCCTGGCAGCGCGTTGCAGACCTGAAGGCCACATACGGGGAGCTCATGTCTGACGTCGTCTATCGCATTGAGAATGCGGCGCTGTTCGACTCGGCGGCGCCGTTGACCAAGGAGTTCGAACTCAAGCTGATGCGGTGGAATGACCAGGAGGGTGGCCTCGATGAGGCGAGTGCGGCGAGCCTCGCGGATGAGCTGGAACTGGCATTCGCGACGGCCAAGAGGAATGCGGAGACTCTGGGGCTGCAGCATCTTCCCGAGGAGGCGCGGCATGATGCCGCCCGGGCTGCCAAGGCCGCGCGCCTGGCGAGGGAAGCCACCAGCCAGGGTGAGCGGGACGCCGCCGCCGCGAGCGTGATCCGGCTGCTGGAGTCGATTGCCCTGTACTACATGCCCACCCCGGAGGAGGCCCCCAAGCTGCTGAACGGCTCAAGGAAGAGCCTCGGACCGAGCTGACCTGCCCTCAGTCCCTGAGCGATCATCATCTTCCACGGCCCCAGAGCTCTGCGAGCAGATAACCTTTTCAGGTGCGCTGCTGCGCCACCTCATACAATGCGATGGACGCCGCCACGGAGGCGTTCAGCGACTCGATCTGGCTCATGATCGGGATTGACACCAGGGCGTCGCAATGCTCCCGCACCAGGCGGGCCAGGCCGTCGCCCTCCGATCCGACCACCAGCATCAGCGGTCCATCCGCGCCGGGCAGCCCAGACAGGGGAGTCTCACCCTCACCCGCCAGGCCGACGACGGTGAACCCCGCATCCGAGGCGCGGCGCAGCAGCTGGTTGAGGTTCGTGACCTTCGCGACGGGAACCCGGGCGGCCGCCCCCGCCGACGTCTTCCAGGCCGCCGCCGTCATAGAGGCTGAGCGGCGGGCGGGGATGATGACGCCCTGCGCGCCGAAGGCCGCAGCCGAGCGGATGATCGCGCCCAGGTTCCTGGGGTCGGTCACCCCGTCGAGGGCCACCACCAGCCCCCGGGACGGCACCTCGAACGCGGCCTCGAAGACATCCTCTGCATCCGCATACTCGTAGGCCGGGAGCTGCAGAGCCACGCCCTGATGCACCAGGCCGCCGGTGACGCGATCCAACTCGGTGCGGGTCACCTGCAGCAGCGGCAGGGAGTGCTCCGCGGCGAACCTCAGGATGTCACGCAGCCGATCGTCACGCTCAGCACCCTCCGCCACGTAGGCCTGCTTCACCGGAAGCCCCGCCTCCAACGCCTCCAGGACAGGATTGCGACCCACCACCCAGTCAGCGCCCACCGGGGTTCGCCGGGTCTTGGGGCGCGGCCGGTTGGCCTGCCTCCGGAGGGCCTCCTGCTTCGCCTTGTAGGCCTTGTGATAGACCCGGTCCTCGGCTTTGGGCGTCGGCCCCTTGCCTCGAAGCGAACGCCGCAGATGCTTTCCAGCCATTACTTCTTCTCCAGACTCCAGCGCGCCCCGTCGGGGGTGTCGGTGATGGTCAGCCCAGCCTCAGCCAGGGTGTCCCGGATGGCGTCGGCCCTGGCCCAGTCCTTGACGGCCCGGGCCTCGGCGCGCTGTGTCAGCAGCGTCGCCACCAGATGGTCCACCACTGGGCTCAGATCGTCGCCCGCCGCCGACCCCGCCCAGGGGGCCTGGTGGGGATTGATGCCTAGGATCCTGGTCATCTCCATGACGGTGGCATACAGGTCTGCGACGTCCCCGTGCTCCGTGATGGCCCGGTTACCGGCCCGCACCGCCTCGAACAGGGCGGCGACGGCGGTGGGGGTCGCCAGGTCGTCGTCCATGGCCGCGGCGAATGCCTCCCACTGTGGACCGCCCACCTGGCCGCCGACGACGTCCAGCTCACGTGCGCTGCCCAGAAACGAATCGATGCGTTCGATGCCCTTCTCGGCCTCGGCCAGGGAGCCGCGGGTGGTCTCGTCGGCGGGGGAGAACTCGATCTGGCTGCGGTAGTGCGGGGCCAGCAGGAAGAACCGCACCGCGCGGGGGTCGAAGGCCTTCGTGACCTCTGAGATCAGGGCCGTGTTCCCCAGCGACTTGCTCATCTTCTCGCCGGACATCGTCACCCAGGCGTTGTGCATCCAGATGCGGGCGAAGCCGCGCCCGGACCCGGCGGACTGGGCCAGCTCGTTCTCGTGATGCGGGAATCGCAGATCAATGCCACCGCCGTGGATATCGAAGGTGTCGCCCAGATATTTGCCCGCCATCGCGGAGCATTCGAGGTGCCAGCCGGGGCGTCCTCGACCCCAGGGCGCAGGCCAAGAGGCGGTCTCGGGCTCAGTGTCTTTGCGGCCCTTCCAGAGGGCGAAGTCCCGTGGGTCGCGTTTGCCGCGCGGATCGGCGTCTTCGGCGGGGGCCATGTCCTCCACCCGCTGTCCCGACAACTCCCCATAGCGGGGCCAGGAGCACACGTCGAAGTACACATCCCCAGAGCCGTCCTCCGCCACATAGGCGTGGCCGCGTTCCAGCAGCGCCTCCACCAGCTCGATCATCTCGGGGATGTGGCCGGTGGCGCGGGGCTCGTAGCTGGGAGGAAGGCAACCGAGCGCCGCGTAGGCGTCGTGAAGCTCACGCTCGTACCGGTAGGCGTGGGCCCACCACTCGACGCCGGCCTCCGCGGACTTGGCCAGGATCTTGTCGTCGATGTCGGTGACGTTGGCCACCACCGTCACGTCGTAGCCCTGATGTGTCAGCCAGCGGCGCAGCACATCGAATACCACCTCCTTGCGGATGTGGCCGAGATGTGGGGAGGACTGCACCGTGAGCCCACAGTGGTAGATGGACACCCGGCCCTCGACGAGAGGGTGGAACTCCTCAACCGTGCGGGTGGCGGTGTTGTACAGGCGCAGACTCACCCTGCGCAGTCTAGTGCCGTGCGGTCGCGGAAGCTCACACCACCGCGCCCAGGGGAGATGACGTCCGGCACCTGCTGTGGCTGTGCGACACTCTGGGACCGGATCGCTGATCTGGTGTGCCTGACGACTGGCGAACCAGCGCCTACCTGCGTCGTGCGATGCGCGGGGCGGACATCGTCCCCTGGGACTCCTCGGGGTTGATCAGGACTTCTGCGCTGCCTTGGCGCGGAGCGCGTCGATGTCGAAACCGAGGGTGAGGGGGGTGTCGGGGGCGTTGGCCTCATCCTCCCATGGATCGTAGGGCTTCTCGTATTCCTCGTCGACGAAGCCCTGCGACGGGTCGTACTTGTTCACGAGCTCTTGACCCAGGGGCTCGATGTTGCTCATATGCTCGTCGGGCAGGGTCGCCAGGACGTCGGAGATGTAGCCGGCTGCCGCCTCCTCCGTCGAAACCTCCCGATGCTCACGCTGTGACTGGTACCAGCGGTAGTCGAGGAGCTCGTGGTAGAACTGCGCGGGTTCCCGCTTGCCCAGCAGATGCTGGGGAATGCGGCTGATCGCGGGTTCGAAGACCTCCATCAGCCACTTGTGGGCGGCGACGGCCTCCGTCATGGTGCCGGGCAGCTTTGTGCGCAGCGTGTCCATGTCGTTCAAGAGGCGACGGGCCTGATGCTCCTCCGCGTCGATGCCGGTCAGGCGCATCAGGCGGCGGGCATGATGCCCGGCCTCCACCACCTTCGGCTGCATCCGGATGGTGCGGCCGTCGGGAGAGGTCTGCACATCAATCTCGGCGACGTCGAATCCCAGCGCGTTGAGGCGGCGCACACGGCCCTCAAGACGGTACATCTCAGCGTCGCTGAATTCTTCGACACCAGTTAGCTCGGCCCACAGGTTGTGGTAGCGCTCCTCAATGGTGTCGACCAGCCACTGCGGATTCAGCGACGGGTCGAGCATCCCGCCGGCCTCAAGGTCGCAGAACTCGCCGAACAGGTTGGTGCGGGCGATTTGCTGGTCGTGGGTGCGTTGCCCGTCGGTGAGGCGCGGATGAACTTCTCCGGTCTCGGCGTCGACGAGGTAGGCCGCGAACTCGCCCGCGTCACGACGGAACAGGATGTTCGACAGGGAGACGTCTCCCCAGTAGAAGCCACACAGATGCAGGCGCGCGAACAATGCCACCATGGCATCTAGCAGCCGGTTGACGGTGTCCAGCTTCACGCCGGAGTAGAACAATGCCCGGTACGGCAGTGAAAACGGCAGGTGCCGGGTCAGGAGGATCGGGTCGAGTGGGCGGCCGTCGGGGTCCTGGCGGCCGAGCACCACGCCGACAGGCTCAACGCTGGGCACGCCGAGCCGCCGCAACTCGGTGAGCTGCCGATACTCGTGGACGGCCACCTCCTCCAAGATCTCCTTGGCGGCCAGGATCTCGTCCCCCACCTGCAGGAAGCGGACGACGTGCCGGGAGATGCCTCTCGGGAGGGCCACCAGGTACTGCGTGGGCCACCCCTCCAGGGGGGTGTTCCACGGCAGGCGGATCAACGCTGCATCCGGTTTGGCGGCTAGGAATCTAGGCACAGCCTCCACACTACTCCGCTCAGTGAGGTTGGGAGTCAGTTTGAGCAGAAGAGTCGCAATCTGTTGGTGGGTCGGTGTGGATGGACGCCGTGAAGGGTCAGGACCTGGTGCTCCCTGGGCGGTGGCGTCAGCCCGGGGTTGGGCTCTCTGCGACCGCGGTCGACGAGGTGCGAGACGCTGGGCTCTGTGATCTCTGCGGTTTTGAGGTTGCGATTGAGCTGCCCGGCTTCCGTGGGGTTGTGAGTGTGGTGTGTCGGGGGTGGTCAGGTTGGTGTGTCTGGTTTTTTGGCTCTGTTTTCGCTCCAGGGAGGTAGGTGCTGATCTTCGTGCAGTTGCTGACTCGTTAGACGGTACGGTATTTCGGTGGCTGGCTGCTGCCAATCATCAGGTATGGATGGTCTATTCATGAGTTCTTCGAATGATGGTGGGATGTAGGTTTTGGGTTTTGCGCCTTTCATGTAGTGGCGTTCTGCGCGTGCTCCCAGTGGGTATGGTATGTCGGTGGCTGTTCCCAGTAGTAGTAGTGGTGCGTCAGTTGCGTAGCGCAGCATGTGTTCGTAGCTTGAGTCGAGGTATTCCAGTTCTTCTCGGGAGAGGAGGTCGAGGCCGTCGAAGCAGATGCATAGTCCGCCCCAGCCTTTTGTGCCGCGGATTAGTGTTGAGAGGAGTGCCCACTGTTCGATTGTTTCGTTTACTGATCCTGCGTCGGCTAGTAGGAAGGGGGCGCAGTATTCTTCATCGTCCAGGTCTCGCCATCGTGGGGCCAGATTCCAGTAGACTCGGCGGTATCGTTCCATTGCGGAGGTGATGCGTTCCCAGTGTTGTGGGTGGAACTGGTCTTCCATGTTCATGCTTGCGCTGTGCATGGCGTCTGAGATTTCCATGCCTGGTTCGATCTTCACCCACATCACTGCGTATCCCACGGCCTTGTCTCGTAGTTGCAGGAGTTGTTCCTCGCGTTCTGGGCCGGTGGGGCCGATGATGATGTGAATGTCCTCCAAGGGTGGCAGGCGATCCATTATCTTCCTCTTTCCGTGTTCCGGTCCGGTGTTTTGTGGTCTTTGGGGGTTTTTGATGCGAGTTGGGCGGCGCGGCGGCTGAGCTCGTGGATCAATGCCGGTTGCCGGTCTGGCTGAGTTACCCTCGGTGAGGCCTGTTGGTGTTCGAGAGGGGCCAGTCCCGCTATCCGACGCTGACCCGCGAGATATGGATAGGAGCTGGAAGTAAGCTGGGAAAGATGATAATCGCAGATCTGAACATTTCCGTCCGTACGGTGCATAACCATCCCCGCCCTGCGCAGCTGTTCTCCCACGGTCATCACCTCTGCCAGCGGTGCCTTCAGGGCTGAGGCTATCTGCCCGTCATTGCTGATTCCGCTGTGAATCGCCAATACGGACACATAGTCTCGCTGCAGAAGGTTTAATTGCCGCCACTGAGGCATCAGATACTCAGCGGTGAAATATTCATGGGCTATCGTAGTACTTTGTTGTACGTCTATGGCGTTTATTAATGGGTTTGGTGAATTGAACCAGGTGTGGTTGGCGAGGATCTGTGTGAATCCGGGGTGTCCCTGTGTCAACTGGTAGGTGATGCTTATTGCTTCCTGCGACCAGTCTCGTCCTCTGGCGATGGCTGGGGCGCGTAGCGCTTCCTCAACTGCCTGCCTTGTCAATGGGATCTTCATTGCGGAGTAGGTGATGGGGTTGCCGGTGGCCACCGGCATGATCTCCCGTATTCCTGGATGCCCAGTGCCCAACAGCACAATCGGAATTTCCCCGTTGCGGTCTGGTCTGAGCCTGTGCAGTACCTCCTGCAATACCAGCAGATCCTCAGGTGGGAAGCGGTGCATCTCGTCGACTGTGAGCAGAAAGCCGCCACGCTTCCCGCCCCTGCTCCTGGACCGTGCAGCACGGCTCAGCTGCGCTGCCAGATCTTCGACGAAAATCTCTGTTTCCTGCCTGGTGAGACCGGCTGAGATGTTCGCGGTGACCCCGCCGGGAAGGCCAACCCCCGCGCCCACAGAGGGTTGCAGTCGCTTGAACCATGATGCCCTTCCACCCGCCTTTTTGGACAGGGCAGTTTTGAAGATGGAATCCCGGGATAGCTCCACCACTTCGTAACGGAGGCTTCGGGCGACCTCCACGCATGCTTCAAGCAGGCTGGTCTTCCCGCATCCCGTCGGTCCGGTGAGTACCACGTGCTCCGGTATTCCACCTCGTGAGACCTCACGCAGATGATGGGAGAAGCCGCGAAGAAACCCTTCCTGCCCCGGCAGCCCCGGCCCCTGCGGACGTCTGCCACGCTTAGCTGCATAGGGGGAGGAGCCTCTGAAGTCATCGCTGGGCATGATCACCCTCCCGCGTCGTGGCATCAAGGTGCACACGCCCGCGCAGGTCACCAGCTGGTGTTGGGGCTGCTTTTCTGCTGCGGAGGATGCGAGGCCCATGCGCCAAGACCGAGGTGGTGCGCTCAGACTGAGAAGTCGTGGAATCGGCCGGATCGGGCAACGCCGTGGTATTACCCTCATCGACACGCACCCGAGACGACATAACCCAATCATAGTGAGGACCAGCATCAACGGGACCGTCACCCCACAGAATTAATGAAGGAGTCCGGTGGGGCGCACCACTGAAGTGATTCACTGAGGCTGTGGGCATCGAATACCGCCGAGGTGTCGGGAGAGGCTCTGGAGATGATCTGACTGACAAACGGAGGTGGTGTCCCGTGATCAGGGGAGCAGCCTGCTCGGCTCACCGCTGTAGGTGATCACCAGCTCATCGCGTGCCCGGGAAGCCGCCACGTAGAGCAGGGAGCGTTCTCTCAGCATCGCATCCTCGAATTCGGCGGCGTCGTAGTCGTAGGCGTCGAGCCCCATGGGGATGGAGGTGGCGGAGAGACCGAACACCAGGATCCTCGCGAACTCTGTGCCCTTGGCCCGATGCATCGTGAGCGCCACCGGCGCTCCAGGCCGCGGAACGCCGCGATCCAGGGGATGCACCGAGACTCCATTCTCCGCCAGCCCCTCAATCACCCGAGTGCGGCCCGCTGTGTCTCGCACCAGCACTGCCAGGGCCTCCGGGTCGATGCCCTCTCCAATCCAGCCCTGCAGCGTTCTGGCGGCGAAACTGAGTTCCTCCGCGGGGGAGTTGAAGCGCTTAACCCTCGGCTGCGGGCCGCTCCGGGCGGCCAGGTAGCCGTCGAGGGAGTCGCTGTTGCCGTCCGAGTCTGTGAACCGGCGCCCCTCCAGGATCCGCACCGCCAACTCCAGGTTCTCCGCGGTGGTTCGGTAACTCAGCTTCAGCCGTCGTGAGCGTCCCTGGGTTTTGATCCCGTGATGCGACAACACCACCTTGTGCCCGTAGATCCGCTGATGTGAGTCCTCCACGATGAAGATGTCATTGCCCTGCATCGGTGTCAGCGCCCGTACCAGCTTCCAGTGGCAGGGTTTGAAGTCCTGGCCCTCGTCGACCAGCACGTGACGTACCTGCACCTGCCGGGTGCGTTCCAGGTGAGTGGCGGCGATCATAGCCGCCTCCGCGAAATCGACGGTGTCGTTCTGCAGTGCTGCGGCCCGGTAGGCCGAGACCACGGCCCACACTGCCCGACGAGCCGCCCGGTTGAGCCTCACCCCGCGGCCCGGTCGCGGGGTCCGCAGGTAATCCGCCTCGTGGGTGATGCGTTCCGGCAGGATCACCATCTCGTACTCCGACTGGAGGAACACGTCACGCCGCAGCTTCTCCGGCAGGTCCTGTCCAGCCACCTCAATGGCATCCCGCCAGGCCCCGCGTGCGGTGCGCTGCTGCAGGGTGCTGCGCCCCACCCCTAACACCTCGGCGCTCGCCTCCGTGATCGCGGTCCCGGCCAGCCGCAGGACCTCGCTGGCCAGGGCGTCGATGCCCTTTACGTAGACGCCGGGCGCCCCCAGCCTGCCGCCATGCCGGAGTCCGGGATCGAGGCTGTGGAGGCTGCGTTCCAGCTCCGCTGCGATGTTTGTGTTGAAGGTGGTCAGGAGCACAGGAACACTGGGATCCTGGCGTGCCAGTCGGCGTCCGCGATGCACCACGACGACCGTCTTGCCGGTGCCCGCACCACCACCCAGACGGAAACTGCCACCCCAGTCCCTGAACACCCAGTCGCGCTGCTGGGGGTGCAGGAACACCCTCCAGGCTGAGAAGTCGCCTTCCAGGATGATGCGGCGCAGCTCCTCGGCACCGGCCAGCTTGGCGAACCCCATCTGGGCGGCGGGTTTGTCGAAACCGTCGAGAAGAGCCCTGTCGGAGATCAGCTCAGGCTGCTCGAACCGCTCGAAATCCGCCTCGACCTGATGGGGATCGGCCTGAGCCTCATCGGCGGTGAGGATCTTGAGCTCCTCACCGACATCGGTGATGGAATCACCGTCGGCAAGCATCAGCAATGCCAGGCCCTGCCATTCGGGCAGGCGGCAGGCGTAGTCGCGGATCGCCTCCCGGGCGGTCAGGCGGACGGCGGTGCGCGCCACCTCGGGGGGGATGCCGAGGGAGACGGTGAGGTCCTCTGCGCTGAAGCTGATGAGTGGTGCTGGTCCGGTCGCCCCACCGGCCTGTGCAGCAGGAGCCTCTCGACGGTGTGGCTGGGTGGGATCGACGGTGACGAAGTCCGTGATGCCATTGACGGGATTGACCTGCAGCCGGGTCTTCTCCGCCATCTTGTAGGCCTTGTCGTGGGGGTAGACCCCGTGGAGCACGTATGTGGTCTTCTCCCCTGCCAGCTTGAACAGCAGCGCTCGGAAGTTGTCATCCACCCGGCCCGTGCGGGCCCGCTGATCTGCGGCATTGCGGATGGGCTCGATGTGCAGACCGGGTGCCGTGTCGTCGGCGGTCAGCTTCTCCAGGAAGGTCATCACCTTCTGCTTGATGCTGCCGTCCAGCGAGTCCCTCTGCTTCTGGTAGATGATCACGCTCTCAGCCATCCTGGTGTTCCTTCCATGCGGTGACTATGAGATCGGCCTTAGGGGCCACCACCCGCCAGCCCGGCGGCGGGGTCATGTTGGCAAGCGGGTTGAACTGCACGGCGATGCGGGCTGTCGACCAGACCAGGTCGAAGGGCACCCCGTCCCCCAGCTCCTGCCCGACCTCCCCGTCCGGGGCGTCAATCCCCGCTGCGCTGAGCTCGCCGATCAGCACCTGAACCGGCTCCTCACCGCGGAACTCGTCGGCTATCCGAACCCAGCCCGGGGTGAGATCGACGGGTGTGGCTGCGGGTTGCGCCGTTCCATGTGAGGTGATGGAGGCGGCGCTCAGTACAGCCTGATGCACAGGAAGCAGAGCCGTCGCATTGGCCAGGCGCAGCCACTCCCGCCATGCCTCCTGGGCCTCGGGAGCACCCAGGTCGGCTGTGTCGTCGAGAACTGCGCTCAATGGCATTGCACCCGGCGGGCCCTTCGCGACGGCGCCTCCTCCGGGTTGGGGTAGTACTCGCGCAGGGCGTCACGCAGGAAGTCGACGGGATGCGCATAGAGCCGTTGTTCCCCGGCCTGCCGGGGCAGTGGCTCCGTGGCCGGGGGTGTCTCCAAGAACTGCTGCAGCCAGTCCTCCGCATCGTCACCGACCGAGGCGGGGTCAGCCACCACCTCATCGAACTCCCTGACCCCCGCCAGGACCTGCCGGATCGCCTCCTCCTCGTCGGCGACGCTGTAGCGCCCCATCAAGCTGGCCGCATCCCCCAGCGCCAGATGCGCCTCATGCTCGCGGCGGACCAGACTGGTCAACACCCGCACATCCCCTGCGAAACGCGGGGTGTCCAGGTCGAGCAGCAGGGTCGTGATCTCCGGGCGTTGCCGCTGCCCGTACCGGTCGATGCGGCCGTTGCGCTGCTCAAGCCGGATCAGCGACCACGGGATGTCGAAGTGGATCAGATGATGGCACTGCCGGTGCAGGTTGACGCCCTCACTGGCCACATCACCGGTGATCAGCAGCCGGATGGGGGAGCACCCCTGCTTGAAGCTCTCCACGATCTCCTGCTGGGCATCGTCGGCCAGCCCACCGTGCAGGACCTCGACCTGGCCGCCACCAAGCCGCAGATCCCGTGCGAGATGCTCGGCCAGCCATCCGAGGGTCGCCACCCGCTCGCTGAACACCACCGCCCGGGTGGGGGAGCCGGCGGCGACGCCGATGCCACGCAGGTAGCGCAGCAGCTCGTCGTATTTCGCCGACGAGGCGCGGCAGGCCTCGTTGAGCTCCTCCAGGCGGCGCAGGGCAGCGGCCTCACGGTGTGCGTCGACGGTTTCACCGAGGCGGGACAGCCTGCCGACGATGGTCTCGTGCAGCGCGGCCGGGGAGGAGAGGAACGCCTTGGCCAGGGTCCAGGGAAACAGCCTCCTGCCGCTGCCGGAGTAGAGGCTCACACCAGAAGCCGGATACAACCACGTGTCAACCAGCTCGTCAGCGAGGGCGTTCTCGGCGGCGGATGCGGGCACGAGCCGATTGTCGGGTTCGCAGCGTTCGGCCCAGTCGGCGCCCACCTCCTCCGCGACCTCGGGACTGTGGCGGTGCCGTCGGATCGTCAGCTGCCTCACCCGGTTGAGGTCGAGCTCCCCGTCGCCGCTGACCGCGGTCGGGTCCAGGAGCCGGATGAGGTTCGCGAACGAACTGGCCCGCCCGTTGTGCGGGGTGGCCGATGCCAGCAGCAGGGCGTCGGTCTGTGGGGCCAGCACGTTTGCGAGCCTGCTGTTCTGGGTCTCGGAGTTCGTCACATTGTGCGACTCGTCTATCACGACGGCGTCCCAGCGGTGGCGGCGCAGGTCGTGGATGAACCGCTCCTGTTTGAGGGTGTCGATGGAGATGATGACCCGGCGGAAATAGGTGAACGGGTTCCGGCTGGCTGGCAGCTTCTGTTTGACCCGCGCCACACCCTGCGAGTCGAGACGCACAAAAGGGATCGCAAACCGCGTCCACAGCTCGTGCTGCATCTGCTCCAGCACGTGGCGCGGGGTCACCACGAGAATCCGCTCACCCCGGCCGCGCCGGATCAGCTCGGCCAGAATCATGCCGATCTCCAGGGTCTTGCCCAGGCCCACGGCATCGGCCAGCAGGATCCGGGGACGCAGAGAATCCGGGTCGAGGACCTGGGAGACGGCTCGCTGCTGATATCCCAGGGAATTAGCGAGCATGCCGGTGGAGACCGTCAGGGAACCCTCATTGAGGGGCACTGGGGTCTTACGCAGCATCGACTCAAGCCACAGCCGGGAGCGACGATAGTGGGGTGAGCCGTCGGCCCTGACCCGGGCCTGCCGTGGATCGATCACCTCCACCGAGTCAAGCGCCGGGTAGAACACCGCATCCTGGCCGCGCACCAACTCTGAGAGCCCGAGTGCGCTGATCGCCAAGCCGTCGCCGGTCTCCTCCACCTGGGTGACGAGCCACTCCTCGTCGCGGACGACAACGACCATCCCAGGGGCGAACACATCCGTCACGCCTGCCCCCACTCTCTGTTCTGACTGGGGTCAGTCTATCCGGTGAGGCTCCGGGTTCCCCTCCGGGCGGTTGTTGTGGGCCGATAGGGTGATCGGCGTGAGTCAGCAGCCTGGACGGAGAAGACATGGGCGTTGCCATCCGCGTTGATCAGATCCCAGAGCTGGATGAGCTAATTGATCTGTATGACTCCGTCGGCTGGACCGCCTACACGCGCGACCCGGAGACCCTGCGTCGGGCAATGACAGGGTCCTCACGGGTCGTGACAGCCCACGACGGCGACCGGCTGGCCGGTGTGGCCAGGATCATCTCCGACGGCGCGTCCATCGCCTACCTGCAGGATGTGCTGGTGCGGCCCACGATGCAGCGCAGGGGCATCGGACGGCTCCTGGTGCACACGGTGTTCGAACCGTATGCGACGGTGCGCCAGCACGTCCTGATAACCGATGCCGACCCCCGACAGCGCGCCTTCTACGAGTCCCTGGGATTCACCGAGGTGCGTGCCCTCGGCCCCTCCCCTGGACGGGCCTTCGTCCGCTTCCGGAGCTGAGGCCCCGGCGGGCTGAGGCTGTTGACTGAAACAGGAACAGGAAGCTGAAGCCATCAGCCCCTGCCGATGGTGTGGCGGTGGTAGAAGTCGAGGAGCCTGTGAGTCCCAGTGGGCTCACCCACGCAGTCGTGCAGCATGCTCCACGACACGAAACGCATCATGTCCGCCCGCCTCGGGTTGAAGACCCCCAGAGCCCCGACGAGAGGCGACAGGACAGCGGACGGAACCCGCGTCACCTTTGCGGGCCGCCCCAGCGCCTGGAAGGCGTAATCTGCCAGTTCCCGCCAGGTGAAGATCTCCGGCCCTCCCACATTCCATGCGCCCGTCTCCCCTGAAAGCAGACGGGTGGCGCAGAACTCCGCGAGATCAGCTCCGTGAATTGGATTGACCCTGATATTCGGGCCGAAAAGGAAAATGCGTCCCCGACGGGCCATGTCGAGAAGCTGCATCATGTCGGAGAAATAGCCGGAGGGATTGATGATCCGATGCGGGACCGATGAAGAGGTCAGCTCCCGGGCGAAGGCCGTCTTGGCCCTCGTCAGCTGAGCCGGACACTCGTCGCCTCCGATGACGTTGACGAAGCAGAACGCCTGGGAGCGGTGCCTCTCGGCAGAGCGGAGAATGGCGAGATTGGCCCGGTAGTCGATGCTCCAGGGATTCGCCTTCTGCCGGGTGACGCCCAGCGCTGAGACAACGTGATCCACGCCCTCGGCGACATCAGCAGCGAAGGTGGGGTCTGTGACATCCCCGACGGCCCATTCGTCGACAAGGCCTCTGAGGGAGGGGGCCTCCCAGGGACCCGGCGACTCGGCCCGTTCGCGACTGCGGACGATAGCGCGCACCCGGTGGCCGCGACGGTGCAGCTCAGCGACGATGAAGCGACCGAGGTAGCCGGTGGCTCCGGCAACGAGGGTGGTGGTCATGAGTCTTCCTTGCAGGTCAGCGTATTCCGTCGGATGAGTTGATGTGCCCCTGCGCCGAGACGGGGGGCTCAGATCGGCTGGGTCATCTCGGCATCGCTGTCGAAGGTGAAGAACTGGGCCTTCGGCAGGGCCTCGTGCAGTTTCTCCCCGAGCGCGGTCAACTCATCTTTGGACAGGCTGCTCGGCACCAGCACGCACACCCGCTCCATGCCGCGATTCTCATAGCCCATGAGTCAGCCGCCGCTCACAGCTTCAGGTGAATTCCCGATGTCTTCTGCCTGACCATCTCGGAGATGAGGTCCGCCAGGTGGGCGCCAGCCTCGATCGGATTCGACCCGGAACTGTGGATGTTCGAAACGCAGGTGCGGTCCGCCTCCGACATCCCGACCCGCGCCCGATAGGCCAGATACGCCGACAGGGACTCCGCGCTGGCCAGGCCAGGCCTCTCGCCCAGGAGAACACAAGTGACCGTCGCGTCGAGCGCCTCGGAGACCGGCTCCATGGAACGCACCCGACCGTATCTCACGAAGAACGGGGTGCCCATCCCCAGGCCATGCAGCTTCAGGCCCTGCTCCAGTGCAGGCAACAACTCCGCGACGTTGGCCTCCACCGACGTCGATGAGAGCCCATCCGCGATGAAGACCTGCACCTTGGGGGAGGGCATGCAGCGTCGCTTGATCTCAGCGATGGCGGCCTCATCGAACTGTGCTCCGAGCTCTGGATTGGTCAGGTACTCATCCTTCGAGCCGCACCGGGTCTGCACCGTGAACAGCCCGGCCTGCTCCAGCCAGCCGGGGGAGACATCGGTGAAGACTGCATCCATGGCTGCGGCCTGGTCAGCCCAGAACCGCAGCTGCGTCGCCGTCGTGTACCGCGGCCCGCTTCTGCCCTGCCCAAGCCTGGCCCAGGTGCGGGCCTTCAACCGGGTGAACTCGTCGGGTTTTGCGGGGTTCGGTACCCGGTAGACCTGCCGGTAGTCGACAGCCCGGATATCCGGGATCTCGGTCTCGATCTCCTGCTGTCCCCGCTGCTCTGCTTCCGGCCCCATGTGCGGCTCGGCCGCGGGACTCGGTCGCGGGCCCTCCTCCGGGCACACCCCGAACCTCTCCAACACCCGACGCACGATCTCCTCAACCTGCTGGTTCTGCCCAATGGTCATTGCCATACCTCACTCAACTCACAGGAACATGGAGCCGTCGCCGGCAGCCTCGGTCAGCACACCTCGTTCATCGCAGAGCCCACGCGAGACCATCCAGCGGTGGAACTCCGGGGCCGCGGTCCTGCCGAGCAGCTCCCGCAGCGTGGCGTCGTCGTGATAGCTCGTGTCCTGATAGGCCAGCATCACGTCGTCGGCGCAGGGCACCCCGATGTAATAGGTCGCCCCCGCCATGGCCAGCAGCATGGTGGCCTGCTGCTGGTCGTCCATCGTGATGGAGGTGTGGTTGGTCCAGCATGGAGCCATTCCCATGGGAAGCCCCAGCAGCTTGCCCATGAAGTGATCCTCCAGATTCGCCCGGATCATCTCCTTGCCGTCGTAGATGGTCTCGGGGCCGATGAAGCCGGTCACATTGTTGACCATGAAGGGTCGGAAGAACCGTCCGAACCCATAGGTGCGGGCCTCCAGGGTCATCTCGTCGATGCCGTGATCGCGACCGACGGAGACCTCCGACCCCTGACCGGTCTCGAAGTACAGCAGGTTCGGTCCCTGACACTGCCCATGCTGCCTGATCAGCTCGTAGGCCTCCTCCAGAAGGGCCCGGCTCACCCCAAAGTCATCGTTGGTGTCCTGGGTCCCCGCTATCGATTGGAAGAGCATCGACAGGGGAGCCCCGCGGCGAACAGCCTCCATCTGGGTGGTGATGTGCGACAACACCACCACCTGGGTTGGGACCTCATTGCGGGCCATGAACTCCCATACTGCCTCCGCTATCCGCTGGGTGTTGCCGGGATCGTCGTTGACGGGATTGATGCCGAAACAGGCATCTCCGCAGCCGAAGCTCAACCCCTCCGCCAGGCTGACGATGATGCTCTCCGGGTCGTCGGTGGTGGAGTTCGGCTGGGCGCGGTAGGAGATGGTTCCGGGCTGCCCGATCTCGGTGTTGCACTGTGTCGTGTAGTGGATGCGGGAGGCACCGTAGACCAGGTCCATGGCGGTCATGATCTTCGCGACGGCGGCGGCCACCTCCCCCGTGAAATTGCGGCCGGAGCGTTTCAGCACATCCGGGGTGGTTGTGTGATCGAGAATCCACTCGCGCAATTCGCCGATGGTCATGTTTCTCATCGACTGATATCCGGGCTGATTCAGGCCATCCCAATTGACGCGTGTGACCTCGTCGTCCTCGTATGGGATCACCGGATTCTCGGTGAGGTCGCCTATGGTGAGCTCGGACAGGACGATCTTTGCAGCGACACGTTCGCTGGCGCTGTTCGCGGCGATTCCCTGCAGCCTGTCCGCGGCTTTCGGCTCATTCGCCTTCGCCAGCACATCGGCTATCCCGGTGAACCGGTATGTCACTCCATCCAAACTGGTGCTCAGCTTCATTGCTCTCCTATCAATGGCGGTCGTTGAATACCAGGGTTTTCACGACAACCGGGACCGCCCGTCCCGCACCGACCGGAGCCCCGATGTCGATGTAGTCACCGCCTCGCGTCCGCACTGAGTCGATGCAGATGACATCGTCGCGGCGACCACGTTTCGCCCCTAACGACTGCCCCAGCACCTTCGCCCGATCCGTCTCCAGCACCACGACCAGCGGATGCGGCCCCTCCAGCACTGGCTGCGCACCCTGGATGATGGCGTCCGCCATCTCCTGCACCGCGCTGAAGGAGTTCAATCCGTCACCGCGCAGGGACAGGGCGACGGTCTGGGTTGGGTCATCCGGGTTGAGGCGGCGTATCAGGTCGTTGATGATGTGGGGCAGCTGCGCAGGCTGCGTCTCGACGGTCTCAGGGATCGCGACGATCGGCACGTTGCGCACCGGTAGCTGGGACAGGGAGTACTCGATGGTGGAGCCGGACAGCTCGGTGGTGTGAACACCGGCGCCGACGACGGTGGCTCCGATGGTCTCGGATCCGTGGTGGCGGTGCACAAGGTTGAAAGCCGGGTCTTGGGCGATGGCCTGACCCAGCAGAACGCCGATGTCGCCGTAACGGAATGGGTCACCGGTAAGGGAGTCGTCAATCAGGTCAGCGACGCCACCGGAGAAGCTGATGTCGCCCGGAATAAGCGTCGCGGCCAGCGGCTGATCCCGGTTGGTGTACAGCGACGGGTGCAGTGCGTCGCGGGGAACCAGGCCTATCGCCATCGCCAGCTGCCGGGCCATCTCCCGGGTCAGCTGCCGCAGAGCCCCCAAGTCGGAGGGACCTCCCACCTCAAGCCGCACTCCCGTCGCCTGAAGCAGCCCCGTCAGCTGCGGGGAGATGTGGCTGATCCGGCCGTCGCCGACCCGGATCAGGCGGCCACCGATGTCCAGGCAGCTGGTTCCCAGCAGCTCGCCCTGCCGGTAGGCGGCGATGTTGGTGGTGCCGCCCCCGATGTCCAGGTTCGCGACGATGGTGCTGGTGTGCTTCGAATAGGCGTCGAGTCCTGCGCCCCGGGCCGCGAGCACCGACTCCAGGTGAGGTCCGGCAGTGGAGACGACGAAGTCCCCTGCGAGGGTGCTGAGCGCGGCCAGCACCTGGTCGGCATTGACGGCGCGCGCGGTCTCCCCGGTGATGATCGCGGCCCCCGTCCCCACATCGCCTGGAGCGATCCCTGCCCGCCCGTACTCCGTCACGACGATCTGGCGCAGCGCGTCGGCGTCAATGGTCGTGGGGTCGAGGAGTGGCGTGATGTAGATGGGGCTGCGGTAGACGATCTCCTTGTCCATGATCGTGATCTGAGGAAGCGCGAATGCGCTCGCCACGTTCTCGACGGTCAGCTTGCTGAAGACCAGTTGAGTGGTGGAGGTACCGACATCAATGCCGACGCTCAGGATGGTCTCGGGTGTGATCAATCTTGAGGGTTTGCTCTCCTCGGTGCACGGCATTGGCTCTCCCATGAGTTCATCGGCTCAGCGATGCTCAACAACGTAACAAGGGTTCCGCGCAGAGGCAACACTCTCGGGCAGCGTCACCCGGCCTCCTCTGCGCCTGGCGGAAGGGCTCCACCTCTTCTTCGCGGAGGGTCGGGACGTTACCGCTGGAACGTGCGTTGGGACCCGAGGTCCGGAGGTCTGGTCAGGGCGCGACGTGAGCTCTGGTGCAGGTTTCTGCCCCTTCTCGGTGCTAGTTGTAGTAGATTCGTGATGCCTGCAGTCTCGGCTAGGCAGGCTGGGGCGATGCTGAGGAGGGATTTTCGTGGCTGACTATAGTCTTGATGATTTGCATGCGTCGCGGGATGTGGTGTGGGATTTTGAGGTGAGTGGCAGTCTTGCTGGGAAGCTTGATGCTGCGGCGGGTACGGTTGAGGGGCAGGTTGCTCCTCGCAATTCCCGCAAGGTCATGTATGGTTCCAGGTTTCAGGGGTATTACGCGGAGTTGTGGGCTTTCAATATAGAGACTGCCAATAATGATGCGAAGTTGTTGGCGGACCGGTTGAGGGAGGTGGCTCAGGGTGTTCGGGATTTGGAGGAGGATGCGCGTGAGGAGCAGAAGCGGATCGATGCGGCTAGGGAGTGGAAGCGCAAGCGTGATGAGCGTTCGGGGTGGGACAAGTTTTGGGAGGGCGCGGATGTTCTTCACTTGTTTCATGGCGATGCGGCCCCTCCGAAGATGGACCCTGCGCCGCAGATGAATAAGACCTATTCTGCAGCGTCGCGGGGAGAGCGGCGGGAGTTCACCGGGACGCGGGCTGAGGGTATGTCGTCTGCTCTGCCGGATGACTTGCGGAGCTTCACCGCGCAGGAGCGTGCGGCGACGGGGGTGGTTCGGGAGACTCCTGCGATGCTGCGGGGTTTGGTGGCTTCTTTCAGACAGAAGTGCCAGTGGGGGCAGCTGGGTTGCGATCAGGTGTTGGTGGGGTTCGACAACTACATCACGTCGAATGATAATGATTGTGTCCGCACGGATGTGGTGGCGTCGAATTTTGAGGCGGCGGGTGGTAGTGGGGAGGTGTCCATCGTTTCGAATGACGCCATCGCGGCTAGTTTGGCGGCGAATGGCGTTTCGGAGCAGCGCCCGGAGTTGGATATCCCTGCTGTGCAGGCTATCGGTAATCCGCCGTCGACGGGGTACTCGAATGATCCGGTGAATACTGCGACCGGTAATTTTGTGGAGAATGAGGAGGATCTGCGTTTCGATGGCGCGTCGGCGTTGTTGGGGTGGGTGCGCTCGTATTCTTCTTTGAGTGAGAAGATCGGCGGTCACGGGCCGGGGTGGGCGTCCTTCGATGGCTGTGGTTTGCGGCTGAGTGCTGATGGGGCGACGTGGACGCTGGTGGATGGCCGGGAGGTGGTGTTCCCGCGTTTGGGTGCTGGTTTTGGTCGGGCTGAATACGAGAATTATTGGCTCACCCGCGGTGAGAATGGTTTTGTGGTGTCGAACAATGCGGGGGCTCGTTGGGAGTTCGCCTTGTCGGGGCGTCCGACGTTGTTTGTGCTGACCGACGGTGCTGAGATCCTGTTCGACTACGCTGATGGCCTGTTGCGGCGTATCCGTCATGTGCGGGGGCATGAGATCGCGGTGGTGTGGGAGGGGGATCGGATCGTCGCGGTGGAGGCTGATGACGGCCGTCGTGTGGAGTTCCGCTACGAGGCGGGGCGGCTGGTGGAGGTTGCGGGCCCGTTGGGGTCGCGTCGTTACGAGTGGGGCAAGGATGGTCGGATCGCTGCGGTGATCGACGCCGATGGCGTGGTGGAGGCCCGTAACACCTACGACGACAAGGGCAGGGTCTCGACCCAGGTTTCGCAGTTCGGGCGCGTGACCCGGTTCGGGTATCTTCCTGGGCGGGTGACGGTGGTCTCCGATATGGATGGGGAGCGTTCGAACACGTGGGTGGCTGATGCTCGGGGCCGGTTGGTGGGGGTGACGGACTCGGATGGGAATCGTTCTCGTATGGCTTATGACCGGTGGGGCAACCAGGTGCTGGCCACGGACCCGGAGGGTCAGCAGACGGTGCGGGTTTTTGACGAGCGTGGACGCTTGACGGTTGAGCTGCAGCCGTCGGGGGCTAAGACCGAGCTGGTGTACGACGATGTGGATCGCCTGACGGCGATGATCTCGTTGGAGGATGATGTCGAGGTTGCCCGTACCAGCATGTTGTACAGCGGTGGGCAGCAGCAGCCCTGTGAGATCGTTGATGGTGAGGGTGGCCGCACCCGCATGGTGTGGGATGACGGCCTGCTGCTGGAGGTGACTGATCCCACGGGTGTGGTGATGCGCTTCGACTACGACGAGTATGGGGATCTGGTGGCCTCCACAGATGGTGAGGGGAATGTCACCCGGATCGTGCGTGATGGCTCGGGGCGGGCGCTGGAGATGATCAAGCCGTCTGGTGCCACCACCCAGTTCGTCTATAACGAGGCTGGGCTTTTGACCTCGCGGGTGGAGCCAGATGGTGCGCGTTGGGGGTATGAGTACAGCGTCGGCGGCCGTTTGACCGCGGTGGTGAATCCGTTGGGGGCCCGCAGCATCCTGGAGTATGGGGAGCACGGCGAGATAGAGGCGACGATCGATCCGCTGGGACGTCGCATCGCGCAGGAGCTTGATGACTTGGGCAATGTGACGCGGGTGCGGCTGCCGGATGGGGCGACGTGGGAGTTCACCCATGACGCGATGTCACGGCTGCGGCAGACAATCGACCCGTCGGGTGGGGTGTGGCAGCGGCACTACGACCAGTACGGGCGGCTGAACGAGATGATCGACCCGACGGGGGTGCGTCAATTCCAGCGTCACAACACCGCACGTCGTGAGGTCACCATCGGCGATGCGGCCGCGACCAGCACCGTGTCCATGGACACGTGGGGACGTCAGAGCGTGACGACGCTGCCGGATGGCTCCACGACGTCGGTGCGCTATGACCGGGCCGGGCGGCCAGTGGAGTACCGCGACCCGACAGGAGGCAGAACCCGGATCGAGCGGGACCTGGCGGGTCGGCCGATACAGATCCGTCGCCCCTCAGGTGCTTCGGTGCGCTACGACTACGACCGATGCGGGCGAGTGGCCGGTGTTCGCAACGAGGTGGGATTCCGCACCCAGCTGGGCTACGACTGCGACTCCCAGATGGTGACGCAGTCCTGGCCCACCGGAGAACAGGGCTGGAGTCGCTACGACGAGTGCGGCCGAATAGTCGCGCGCCGTGTGCCGGGGTTGGGGTCGTTCCGGTGGGTGTATGACGCAGTCGGCAGGGTTGTCGAGACGAAGGACCCCTACAACGGTGTCCGGCGGTTCCGCTACGACCAGGCAGACCAGCTGATCGCGGCCGTGGCCGGCAATGGTGGTGTCACTCGCTACGACTACGACCTCAACGGGCGCGCAGTCACCATCACGGACCCGCTGGGCGGAGTAACCCGTCGTGCTTTTGACGCGATGGACCGCTGCACCAGCGAGACCAACCCACTGGGGGCCACCTCGTATGCCTCCTATGATCTGGCGGGACGCTGCGTCAGCGCCATCGACGCCGACGGGCATGTGATCGAGATCGGCTACGACAACACTGGCCGTGAGTCCTTACTGACCGCCGACGGCACCCTGGTCTCCCGCACCACCCGTGATCCGCGCAACCGCAGGTGCACCGTTGAAGACTTCTTCGACCCTGCCCGACCTGTCACCCACACCCTCACCTACGATCCCCGTGGCCTGCTGCTGCGGCACGACCGCGGCAGCGATGCCACCAGTTGGTCCTATGACGTAGACGGGCATGCCACGGCCGTGACCGCCCCGAACGGAGCCAGCACGCTCTACCAGCGCAACGCAGCCGGTGATGTCATCGCAGTGGAGCATCCAGGCCTAGCCACCGCAGTTCTGGACCGCGACGAAAGTGGCCGGATCACGCGCGCCACTGCCGGCGACATGATTCACCAGTGGGACTACACCAACGGGTTCATCAGCCGCCACACCACCGTCACCAAGGACCGTCACGCCACGTCCGTGATGGAATACACCGATGACGGGAGCCTCTCATCAGTCACCGTCGATGGGGTCCAGACCCGATACCGCTACGACAACGCGGGCCAGATGATCAAGGCCGCATCCTCAAACGGCACCAACACCTGGACCTATGACCTGGCAGGCCGCCTGGTCAAGGAACAGGTAGACGGTATGACGTGGGAACGCACCTATAACGCTGCCGGGCAATTATTGAACGCCACCAGCCAACACGCAACCATCACCTACACCCACGACCACTCCGGCAGACGCACCAGTCAAACACACAGCAACGGCAGCCGCCGCGAATTCGAGTGGACCGGACTATCGCAGCTAGCGGCCATCACCGACCACCACGGCAACCAGAAGCACCGCACCACCACCGTCGTCGACGCACTCGGCCACCTCACCCGCGTCAACGACGAACACCTCTTCTTCAACGACCTCACCGGAGAACTCCTCCAAGCAGGCAACAACACCATCGTCCACGCCGGCCCTCTCACAGCCGGACCCGAAGGCTGGCTCCACCCATCCTGGCGTCCCCACCGCGACACCAACCCCGCCAACCCCTACCAGCCACCCACGCCCCACACATCCATAGGCCCCCTCGCCCTCGGAGCCGGAGGCGAACTACACATCGCAGGCATGGAATGGCTCGGCGCCCGAGTACTGGACCCCACCACCAGCAGCTTCCTCACACCCGACCCCCTCCCCCCAACCACCGCCGCCGGCTGGGCCGGAAACCCATACTCCTACGCAGGCAACAACCCCACCAACCTCTACGACCCCACCGGCCTACACCCCATCACCACCGAAGAACTCGACACCTACCGCAAAACCAACGCCCCCAAATGGGGCACCGCACTAGCCATCACCGCAGGAATCGGACTGGCAATCTTCGGCGGACCCGCAGGCATCGGGGCCGCAATCGCTATTGGGGCAGGCCTCGCCGCTGGAGGCAACCTCATCGACCAAGCCTGCAGCGGCTACCCCATCAACCCAGGAGAAGTACTCTTCAGCGGGGCCCTCGGGGCCCTCGGCGGCGGTGTTGGTGCCGCTGCTGGCGGACTGATCGGCCCCGCCGCAAGCAACGCCCTAGCCCGAGTTGGCAACTCACCCATCGGACAACGCCTCATCCAAGGAGGAGCCGGAGCCACCGCTGGCGGCATCTCCGGATTCATCACCGGCGGAATCGGAGCCGCTACCACCGGCGGAAACTTCTGGGACGGCGCCCTCCAAGGCGCCCACGACGGAGCGATCAGCGGCTTTGCAGGAGGCGCAGTCACCAAACCAACGCCATCAAAACCCGTGCTAGAACCTGTACCGGATCCACCACCGGTCTTCAAATCAAACGGTGCACCGGACCGCAGCAGTCCGTGGTATGTCGCTTATCGTGATCCCGATGGTAACCTGCAAACGGTTGGTAACGCGAATGGCGTACATACTGAGGTGCGTATTCAGGAGATGCATCCCGGCACCCTGATGAGCAAACCATTTGGATGGCGTACCTTGGATCCTGCTAAGGGGCCGGAGTGGGTTGAAGGCACGGTGTGCGCCAACTGTCAGGTGTTCCCGCGGGATCTCTTCCCGCCGGGGACGCGGGGGGCTCCGGGTGGACCGTGGGGAGATTAACAGAATGAGTATGCTGGCTGAGTGTTTGCTGCAGTCGGTTGACTGGTCGTCTTATCGCGTGGCCTCAGGTCCTGCAACCACCGTGGGATCAGCCCTGCACGACCTTCTCACCAGCACCAACTTTGAAGAAGCCGCAACAGCATGGAGTCGCATCGAGGAGCAGGTCTTCTCGCAAGCAGATATCTACTCAGCCGCAGAGCCAACGGTTTCCGTCATGCTGGCTGCCCTCACCCAGGAACAACCCCCATGGCGTAGTGGACGCATCCTCGACCTCCTGTTCTTCATCAACAACGGCAACTCAGCCACCGATCCATCACTGCGAACCCGCTGCCACCAACGCACACGCGAAGGGCTGTGGCTACTCACGCAATGGGCCATCAACCACGACGGATGGTCACGAGACAACGCCATGGAGGTGATCGAGATCATTGCTCCTGACCATGCTGCCCTCCTGCGGCAGACAATTTCCGATCACTAAGCCTCCGGGCCGACGGGTTGCACGTGCCCGCGCGCCAGCTTGTCCACCCTCGCCAAGGCGATGGGGAGCCGGTGGGGGCCTGCCATGTCGGCCACCACGGTGGCGGCCTCGGCGTCGCTGATCCCTCCCGCAGCTGTGACATACAGCGGCCGGGTGGCACTGCCGCGGATCACCTTGACGGCGTGGGTGGCCGTGCGGAAGGGGGTCTTCGCCACACCGATGACGGGAATCCCGACGGCGCTGGCAGCGTGGGCGCCGAGTCCTGGACGTCCTTGTGGGTCCAGGGTGGCGTATCCGTCGACGATCAGAAGATCAAGCTGTGGCGCTAGGGCCAGCACTGTGCGGATGCATGGGAGCTCCCGCTTGTAGAGTGCGCCGGGTTTGTACGGGGCAACGTGCGGGATGTCGGCCACATGCTCGCAGATCACCGTCGAGAAGGTGAGGTCGTCGCAGACGACGAGCGCAGCTCGAGCCCGCTCGTGATCGTCGTAGTGGACATCGACGGCACCAACCAAAGTCTTGGTGTCGAAGCCGGTGCTGACGGTCATCGTTCCTCCTGAGGCCCAACCTATCGTCGTGAGTGTGGACGGGGTGGGAGGCGGCATACGGGGCGTCGATCACCGCGATGTCCGGCAGCGACCTCGGCGACCGTTGTGACGCAGGGGGAGTGGGCTGGCCGTTCCGGAATTCAGCAGGTGAGCCTGGCCCAGACGGACACCGGGTTCCGGGTAGCATCAAGAAAGTCTGCTTAATAGGTGGTCAATCCCCTGGCGCGGAACTGCCCCCGGACCCGCTCCGTCAGCTCCTTCGATGGCGGGACGGTGTCGGACAGTGTGTAGGGAAGGCCCATCGTCGCCCATTTGTCGCGACCCATCTGGTGGAATGGCAGCACCTCGACGCGAGACACCACGGAGATCTGCTCCACAATGTCGGCGACTGCCTCCACATTCTCGACGGCATCCGTCAGGTCCGGAACCAGCACGAACCTGATCCACACCTCCTCGGTGCCGCGCTCGCTCAGGCGCTGCGCGAACTCAATGGTGGGCCTCAGGTCCCGGCCGGTGGCCTTCCGATAGGTCTCGGGTATGCCTGACTTGATGTCGAGCAGCACCAAGTCGAGGTTGTCGAGCAGCGCATCGGAGGCGTTCGCCCCCAGGAAACCCGAGGTGTCGATGGCGGTGTGGATGCCCATCTGCTTCGCCTCGCCCAGCAGCCGTCCGACGAACGCCGGCTGCATCAACGGCTCACCGCCGGAAACCGTCAAACCGCCCCGAGTGGCGCGGAAGATCGAGCGATACCGTTTTAGGCGTCCCACCAGATCGCCGAGACGCACCGGCTGGCCCTTGGCCGCGAACATTGTGTCCGGGTTGTGACAGTACAGGCAACGCAGCGGACAACCAGCCAGGAACACCGTCATCCGGGTGCCGGGCCCGTCGACGCCCGTGACGAGCTCCCAGGAATGCATAGACGCCAACTCGCCGGAGCGCACCAACTCCAAGTGCTCATGCCGCCCCAAGTCGTCGGTGATGTCAATCCCGGCGGTACCCGCGCCGCCGGGCCGCAGTCGGGGAGTCTCCAGCTCAACTGGTGCGACACGGAACTCCCCGGTGACGCCGTCGGCGACGGGAGCGAGACGCGCTCCCGTCGCCGTATCGGATGCAGCCGTCACGAACCCTGGTGGAAGGTGCGGGACAGCACGTCGCGCTGCTGCTCCTTGGTGAGTTTGACGAAGTTCACGGCGTAGCCGGAGACGCGCACCGTCAGGTTCGGGTACTTCTCCGGGTTCTCCATCGCATCCTCAAGCGTCTCGCGATTCAGCACGTTGATGTTGGCGTGGAACAGGCCGGGAACATCGCCACGTTCCTCGCGCGCCGCCTTCATGTCCGCCACGCGCTCATCAAAGGTCTTGACTGCCATTTCTATTCCTCCATGGTTGGGTTGTGGTTCAGCAGCAGCCTTCGGGTACGAATCCCGCATCAAGGATGCCGACGAGGTTGTCCACCTGCTCCTCCTTGGTGCGGCCAAGGGCGGAGGGGGTGATGGTGTTGGTCAGTGAGATACCGTCCAAGGCGTCGTCGTAGTCGAGCTTGCCCACCGACAGCATGGACGCCAGCATGCCGTGGTTGTCGACGCCGTTCTCGGGGTTGGCCCCCGGCGCGAAGGGGGTTCCGGCCCTGTGCCCGGAGGGGAAGGAACCCGTCGCCTTCCCGTAGACCACGTTCGAGGTGATGGTGAGCACCGACTGCGTGGGTATCGCATCCCGGTATAGGGGAATCTCCTTGATCTTGCTCATCACCGTGTGCACCACAGCCGCTGCGATCTCGTCGGCCCGGTCGTCGTCATTGCCGTAGGTGGGGAAGTCACCCTCGGTGACATAGTCGACGACCAGCCCGGTCTCGTCACGCACAGGAGTGACCTTCGCGTATCGGATGGCCGACAGCGAGTCCGCGACGATCGACAGACCGGCGATGCCGCAGCCCAGGGTGCGCACGATCTCGGAGTCGTGCAGCGCCATCTCAATCGACTCGTAGGCGTAGCGATCATGGCAGTAGTGGATGATGTTGAGGGCCTCGACGTAGGTGGCCACCACCCAGTCCAGCATCTTCTCGTACCGCAGCCACACGTCGTCGAAGTCGAGGGGGCCGTCGCCGGTCACACCCTCCTGGTCAGGGACGATCAGCTTGCCGCTCATCTCGTCGCGGCCGCCGTTGATGGCGTACAGCAACGTCTTGGCGGCATTCATGCGCGCACCGAAGAACTGCATCTGCTTGCCGACCCGCATCGGAGAGACGCAGCAGGCGATGGCTGCGTCATCACCCCAGTGAGAGCGGATCTGCTCATCGGCCTCATACTGCACCGACGAGGTCTCGATGGAGATCGCCGCGCAGAAGTCCTTGTAGCCCTGCGGCAGCCGCGGATCCCAGAAGATCGTGATGTTCGGCTCTGGCGCGGGTCCCAGGTTCCGCAGCGTCTGCAGCAGCCGGAACGACGTCTTGGTCACCAACGGTCGGCCATCCTCCCCGATGCCGGCGTCGGACCAAGTGGCCCAGTACGGATCCCCGGAGAAGATCTGGTCATAGTCGATAGTGCGCAGGAACCGCACGATCCGCAGCTTGATGACCAGGGCGTCAATGATCTCCTGGGCATCCTCCTCCGTGATCAACCCGGCCTCAAGATCACGCTGGAAATAACAGTCGAAGAACGCCGAGAGCCGGCCGATGCTCATCGCGGCACCATCCTGGGACTTCACGGAAGCCAGGTAGCCGAAGTACGTCCACTGGACGGCCTCCTGCGCGGTGCGGGCGGGCCCGGAGATGTCGAAGCCGTAACCGGCGGCCATCGCCTTGAGCTTCTTTAGAGCCTTGATCTGCTCGGCATGCTCCTCCCGATAACGCGCCCAGTGCTCGGAGAACGGCATCTCATCGACAGCGGCCTTGTCGGCCTGCTTGAACTCGATCAGCCTGTCCACCCCGTACAGGGCGACACGGCGATAGTCGCCGATGATGCGGCCACGACCGTAGGCGTCGGGCAGCCCCGTGATGATGTGCGACGAGCGAGCCGCCCGGATGCGGGGCGTGTAGATGTCGAAGACCGCGTCGTTGTGGGTCTTGCGGTATTTCGTGAAGATGTCCTTGACATCCTGGTCGGGCTCCTTGCCGGCCTCACGAATGGCGGTCTCCACCATCCGCCAGCCACCGTTGGGCATCATTGCGCGCTTCAGCGGGGTGTCGGTCTGCAACCCGACGACAACGTCGTCGTCAGAGCTGATCCGGCCAGGTGCGAAGGCATCGATGTCGGCGGGGATCTTGGTGTCGATGTCGTAGACGCGCCGGGCACGCTCAACTGACAGATAATCCTGCTCCAGAGTCTCCCAGACCCGCAGCGTCTTCGCGGTGGGGCCTGCCAGGAAGGAGGCGTCACCGGTGTACGGGGTGTAGTTGCGTTGGACAAAGTCCCGGATGTCGATGGTCTCTTGCCATGGCCCCGAGGTGAAACCCTCCCAGGGGCTGGCGGAGGTGGATGCGGGCTCAACGGTTGTGGCGATGGCCTCAGGCTCAGCGGTGGTCGTCATGGATACCTTTCCTCGACTGCGTCCACCGGGCACAGATCAGGCGGCCGCGAGGTCGGACCGCACTGAATGGGCACGACGGTGGGCTGGTTCGCGTTCGATGCGGTCAGTCTAACTGAGCGTTTCTTCCATGCGTCGGCAGGGTGGATGTTATGAAGCCGCCCGCTCCAGGGCCTCTCCGACGACGGCAACCAGATCTTCCGCAGACTCGATGCCGACGCTCAACCTCAGCAGCCCGCCGGTGATGCCTGCCGTCGCCCTGGCCTCCGGTGACATGCCGGCGTGGGTCATGGACTCGGGGTGGCAGATCAGCGACTCCACCCCGCCCAGGGACTCGGCCAGGTGGAAGATCTGCAGGCCGTCGAGGAACCGCTCCGCCGCCTGGATGCCGCCGTGCAGCTCCAGGCTGATGAGGGAGCCGAAGCCGCTCTGCTGCCGGGCGGCGATCTCATGACCGGGATGATCTGGCAGACCGGGGTAGTGGAGGCGCTCCACGACGGGATGCGCGCGCAGCACCTCCACGAGGGCGGCGGTGTTCTCCTGATGCACGCGGAGCCGGGCATCGAGGGTTCGGATGCCGCGCAGCGTCAGATACGAATCGAAGGCCCCTGCGGTCAGGCCGAGCGCATTGCCCCACAGTCGCAGCCGCTCGTGCTGCTCCTGGGTGGAGGCAATCACCGCGCCACCCACCACATCGGAATGTCCATTCAGGAACTTCGTGGTGGAGTGCACCACCAGGTCGGCCCCCTGCTCCAAGGGGCGCTGCAGCAGGGGAGACAGGAATGTGTTGTCGGCCACCACCAGCGCCCCGGCCTCGTGGGCCGCCGCCGAGGCAGCGGCGATGTCAGTGATGCGCAGCAGCGGATTTGACGGCGTCTCAACCCACACCACCGCCGGCTTCCTGCCCAAGGCGGCCTGGAAGGCTTCGACGTCGTTGAAGTCGACGAAGTCCACATCGAAACGTCCCTGCTCCGCCAGGAACGCGAACAGTCGCCAGGTGCCGCCGTAGGCATCGTGCTGCACCACCGCACGTCCGCCGGCGGGAATGAAGGCCTCCGCGATGAGGGTGATCGCGGCCAGCCCTGTGCCGACGGTCGTCGCTCCCACTCCGCCCTCCAGGGTGGCGAGCGCGTCGCTGAGGAGATCACGGGTGGGGTTGTTGGAGCGGGAGTAGTCGTATGCGCCCGGCTGCCCCATGCCGTCGAACAGGTAGTTGGTGCTGAGATAGATCGGCGGCACCACTGCTCCGACGGCGGGATCGGCCCCCATCCCAGTGCGCACTGCCTGCGTCCAGCGTCCCAGTTCTGCCATGTCTCCTCCTGAGGTCGTCCTCTCAACTTATCGCTTGGATTGAGATAGCTGAGCTCGGGGCGGGCTGTTGTAGAATATTGGGTCCATGACTGACGACTCCTCAGCTCGTTACACACATGGGCATGGCCGGGCAGTGCTCTCCAGCCACGCCAGCCGCACTGCCGAGAACTCTGCGGCCTATCTGCTGCCACATCTACGCGAAGGACAGGCGCTCCTGGACGTTGGCTGTGGGCCTGCCACCATCACTATCGGCTTGGCGGAGCGTGTCGCCCCGGGACGTGTCGTCGCTCTGGATGCCGCCGAGGCGGCCCTGACGGCAGCGCGGACCACCTTGGAGGCGCAGGGCTCATCCCAGGTTGAACTGGTCATCGGCGATGTGCTGGCTCTGCCCTATCCGGATGACACCTTCGATGTCGTTCATGCCCACCAAGTGCTGCAGCACCTCGCCGATCCCGTCGCGGCCCTGGTAGAGATGCGTCGCGTCACGAAACCAGGAGGCCTGGTGGCGGTCCGCGACGCGATCTACTCAGCCATGACATGGTACCCGCAGCCTGAGGGCATGGAAGCGTGGCGCAGGGCCTACCTGGCCACGGCTCGCGCCAACGGTGGTGACCCTGATGCGGGAAGCCGCTTGCTGGCCTGGTGCCGCGCGGCCGGATTCACCGACATCTCCTGTTCCGCTAACACTTGGTGCTACGCGACGCCCGAGTTGCGAGCTTGGTGGGGTGAAATGTGGGCGGAACGTAGCCTGACCTCTTTCGGCCCTCGGACCGTGGAGCTAGGGCTGGCAACCCAGGCTGATCTGGAAGCCATGGCTGCGGCCTGGCACGAGTGGTTAAACAGCCCGGACGGCTGGTTTGCCGTCCTGCACGGCGAGGCCCTGGGGCGGGTCTGACGACGTGTTGTCGGGGCGCCGCAGCCCGGCGAACCGTCCCAGACACACCTTGAGGCGGTCCCAGTCACAGAGGACAGAACAAGTCCACCTGATTATCGTCAGGGTCGAGCACTGAGGCGTACCGCTGCTCCCAAAAGGCGTCCCAGGGTTGCTGTTTAGCTGGCGCCCCGTGGCTTGTGAGCAAGGAAAAAAGGTCATCGACCTCAGCTGGTATTGAGCACTGAAAGGCCAGCGCGATGGCGTGCCCACCCGTGGGGCGCTGCCAGGAGCGATCCAGTTTCAAAATCAATTCCTCGGTATCGAGCATGACCCGCACTGCCTCACTGTCGAATTCGGCGTGGTCGTCAGTCGGGCTGCCGGAGGTCAGGCGCAGGCCCAGACGAGACCCATATTGCGGGTGACGATAGATACTGCTGCGAAAGGAGTCATACCTGACATGATGCCCTCCACGGGCTCTGGGCATCGACGAAACAGCCATCATCACGTGGAGGAAGCGCTGTCCGCACACCGAGCGAGCCACTGGGTGAACTCTGGCAGTGTCAGCGACGCTGCGTGCTCATCTTCTCGCCTTACACCACCACGAGAACCCAAAACACGGATGGTGTGGGCCGCCTCGGACTGATCCACGCTGAGTTCAACCCCATTCAGGTTGAGAAAACCGCCGTGACGAGCCAAGCGAGACGTTTGTTTCCGTCCTGGAAAGCTTGGGTCTCAGCGATTCCAAAGGCGAGCCGGGCTGCCTTCTCCATCAGAGTCGGGAAGGCTTCCTGATCCCCGAAACTGGCGAAAGGCGCAGCCACAGCCGCCTCCAGCAGGCCTCTGTCCCTCAAGGCTCCAGCGTTGATCTCCGCTTCATAGATGTGAAGCCAGAGATCAACGCTGATGATGACCGTCACTCGGCGAGGAGAGCCAAGGTGTCGTCGCATGCTGCTCATCGCTCAGGGTGGAAGGGCCAGCGAGCTGGCCATAGTGACGTACGTTTGGCACGACAGGGCCCAACGTCCATGCCTCAATCCGGTCCTCGAACATCGGTACACCATCCCAGGCCAGCGACCAGGCCTGCACGTAGTACAGCCACTTCTGGTACTGCACCTCCCCCTGTGGGCTGTGTTTCTCGTTGATGTACATGAGGACGTCCAACGCCTTGGTCATGCTGGCCCACCTCCTTCACGTGGCCACATCTGATGTTGCCACCATAGTGAGTCACGAGTGGGACAGGGACCTTGTCTGACAGGAGTTGAGATCATCCCACTCTTCAGGTGATTTCCGTGGATACATTCCCCTCGGCGTCAAGACGCATGGGTTGATTCTGCCTCGTGCCGCAAGAGAGAACGCAGGAAAGGCTCTGCGAACACCAAAGGGCTCCCACAGCAAGCTGTGGGAGCCCCCCGAGGAGACGATCAGGAGATGCGCTCCTGGGTCTTGTTGCTGAACACATGGACCTGCGACGGATCCGCGGCCAGCCGGACCGTGTCGCCCTTGGCGGGAGCCTGGCGGGCTCCGACGCGGGCGACGATCTGCTGGGCGCCGATCAGCTCGTCCTCGCTCAGGCCGGCGAGGGTCCCGTACAGGTACGAGTCCGCACCCAGCTCCTCCACGACGGCGATGTCCAGGCCGATGCCCTGGCCATCGGTGGCGACGTGCAGTGCCTCCGGACGGATGCCGAGGGTCAGGGTGCTCTCATCCTCGGCCTTGGCCAGGACCTCGCGGGTGACGGGGACGACGTAGTCGCCAAGCTGGACGCCGCCTTCGACGACGGTGCCCTCCATCAGGTTCATGGCCGGTGAGCCGATGAAGCCTGCGACGAACAGGTTCTTGGGGGTGTCGTACAGCGCCAGCGGGGAGTCGACCTGCTGCAGGATGCCGTCCTTCATCACCGCGACCCGGTCGCCCATGGTCATGGCCTCGACCTGGTCGTGGGTGACATAGACGGTGGTGACGCCCAGGCGGCGCTGCAGAGCGGCGATCTGGGTGCGGGTGGACACGCGCAGCTTCGCGTCGAGGTTCGACAGCGGCTCATCCATCAGGAACACCTGCGGCTGGC
>ERZ773077.124-NODE-124-length-55120-cov-9.071334_pt1 | contig 55120 bp, 41 predicted proteins | sample MGYA00580612_ERZ773077 | MGnify/ENA primary metagenome ERZ773077 (study PRJEB29015, sample SAMEA2737971) | human oral metagenome | biome: human oral; feature: human-associated habitat; material: dental | place: China | collected 2021 ...
TCCCGTCCGGCTTGAGCTTCTTCAAGAGGTCGACGAAAGCGGGAGCCTTGGAGAGCCGTTCGATGCCAGCGGCAACATCAGCTTCGTTGGCTTCGCTGACGACCGCGGTAACGTTCGAACTCCGCATGGATGTGGTCACGACGGCCTCGACGTGCGATGCGGAAACTTCATCGTCCGCTCTCGCGGCGGCAGAAGGTCCCAGCAGGGCTGCAGCCATCAGCACGGTTGACACAAGGATTGAAAAAGTACCGGATTCTCATGTTCGTCTCCTTTCCACCGAGAACCGGACTGCCCACCATCCTGCGTTTCTCACCCTTTCCGGACAAGACCACGAGGCCAAACTTTGGCTGAAAGCCAATGTCCCAATCCAAAAGTTACCCTCCGGGGCTGTTCGCAGATACTGCCTCCGAAGCGATGCTGTCGGATCTGCTGGCCGGATCCATGGGAACTCCTGTTCTTGTGAACCTCGCAGGCTGGTTTGATCGGTTCCACACGCTGAGGCTTATTCACAGCCATCCTCAAGTGTGCCCTGACCAAGGGTTTCGCTGGCCAACGCGCCGCCTGTGAATAGGCCTCGATGTCTGTCCGCAGGATTCTTCAAAATAAAATCCGGGCCCGCTTCCCTCAAGGAGGCGAGCCCGGATCGAGATTTCTCGGCGGATCAGTTGCTGCCGGTCAGCTTCTCGCGAAGGGCCTGGAGGGCCTCGTCGGATGCGAGGGAACCCTCGACGGGCTCGGTGGAGGTGGAGGCGTAGCCGGTGCCGGCTGCCGTGGCCGCCTGGCGTTCGGCCTCGGCGGCCTCGGCCACCTGGCGCTTGTGGGCTTCCCAGCGGGCCTGGGCCTCGGCGTACTGCTGCTCCCAGGCTGCCTGCTGCTCCTCGTAGCCGGGCTTCCACTCGTTGGTCTCCGGGTCGAAACCCTCGGGGTAGATGTAGTTGCCCTGCTCGTCGTAGCTGTCGGCCATGCCGTAGAGGGAGGCATCGAACTCATCGGCCGCCACGTCAACGCCTTCGTTCGCCTGCTTCAGCGACAGCGAGACCCGGCGACGCTCCAAGTCGATGTCGATGACCTTGACCATGACGTCGTCCCCGACGGTGACGACCTGCTCCGGGATCTCCACGTGGCGCTCTGCCAGCTCGGAGACGTGGACGAGACCCTCAATGCCGTCGCCGACGCGCACGAACGCACCGAACGGCACCAGCTTGGTGACCTTGCCGGGCACGATCTGGCCGATCTGGTGCAGGCGGGCGAAGGTCTGCCACGGATCCTCCTGCGTGGCCTTCAGGGACAGGGAGACGCGCTCGCGGTCCATGTCCACCTCCAGCACCTCGACGGTGACGGGGGTGCCGACCTCGACGACCTCGTTCGGGTGATCGATGTGCTTCCACGACAGCTCGGAGACGTGCACCAGGCCGTCCACGCCACCGAGGTCGACGAAGGCGCCGAAGTTGACGATGGAGGAGACCACGCCCTTGCGGATCTGGCCCTTCTGCAGCTGGTTGAGGAAGGTCTGGCGGACCTCGGACTGGGTCTGCTCCAGCCAGGCGCGACGGGACAGGACCACGTTGTTGCGGTTCTTGTCCAGCTCGATGATCTTGGCCTCCAGCTCCATCCCGACGTAGGGCTGAAGGTCACGCACCCGGCGCATCTCGACCAGGGAGGCAGGCAGGAAGCCACGCAGGCCGATGTCGACGATGAGGCCACCCTTGACCACCTCGATGACAGAGCCGGAGACGACGCCGTCCTCTTCCTTGATCTTCTCGATCGTGCCCCAGGCGCGCTCATACTGGGCGCGTTTCTTGGACAGGATCAGGCGACCCTCCTTGTCCTCCTTCTGCTGGACGAGAGCCTCGATCTCGTCGCCGACCTTGACCACCTCGAAGGGGTCGACATCGTGCTTGATGGACAGTTCCTTGGAGGGGATGACGCCCTCGGTCTTATAACCGATGTCGAGCAGGACCTCATCCCGATCGACTTTGACGACGGTGCCTGAGACGATGTCGCCGTCGTTGAAATATTTGATGGTGGCGTCAACGGCCGCCATGAAGGCTTCCGGAGTACCGAAATCGTCGACCGTGACGGCCGAGGCCTCAGTGGAGGAGGACATGTAGTAGGGCTTTCGCATTTGGGTTCAGCTCTGTGCCTTGTCCCGCGTTCAGGTCCGAGACCCGAGAGTGGAACGCGCCGGCCCTGCTCCGTCCGAGGGCAGGCAGACCACAGTGCAATACAACCCTATCTGCTTGCCAAGAGGTCCTGCAAGTGCGAGACGTCGACGGGGATTCGCTGAGACGCCACCCACGCGCAGACCACAAGTTCGGCTTTCGATCTGCGAGTCAGGAATGAGGAAACCCGTCATCGGGTTCAGCCGACTCACGAACCCCTGCCCGTCACACCGCATTGATCGTCGTCAACAGGCTCTCCCCCACCTCACCACGACAATTTTCGTGCGCCACATGCCTCAACACCGCAGTCATCATGGGATTCCGTGAATCACGAGGCTTTCCCCCGGGGCAAACCACGCCTGGAAGATCATCAAAACCATGGTGCTGGTTGGACGTGACTGCCCCAACGATTACCCTGTTTCCCGTGAATTTCGCCGAAGCCTTGAAAACCCGCAAGGTCCAGATCGTCATCGCCGCTGTAGCCATCATCCTGGTCGCCGTCTTGACCGCGTGGTGGCTGCTCAGCCCGAAGGACCGTCAGGACGCAGCCTCGACCCCCGCCGCCACCCCCAGCGTCAGCTCGGAGGCGGCGCCCTCTCCCGCCGAGAGCGCATCTCCCTCCGGAGATGGCTCTTGCTCCCCCTTGACGCCGGCTGGTTTCATCCCGGTGCGCTATTCCATTGAGAAGATCGACGTCGAGGCAGACGTCATCTCCGGAACCACAGACTCCGAGGGCTTCATTGAGGCTCCGCCACTGGATCAGCCGAAGACCGCCGCCTGGTGGAGCCAGGGTCCCGCAGCCGCCTCAGATAGCGGCCAGGTGGTGCTGTCCATCCACACCTACCGCAATGGCGGAGCCGTGGGCAATCAGCTCTACACCGATGACGGTCCGCAGCTCTCGCAGGGTGATGTCCTCAAGCTGTACAGCGCCGAGGGGCAGGTCGCCTGCTACCAGTTTGACAGCACCGAGAAGGTGATGGAGTCCGACTACGATCCAGAATCCGATGTCATGGTCCGCTACGAGGGGGACCCGGCGCTGGCCATCATCATCTGCTGGGATTTCAAGCCGGAGACCGAGATCTGGGCTTCACGGATCTTCTTCAAGTTCAAGCCTGTGACGGCGTGAACCACACGCCCACTGAGCTGGGGGCAGCCAGCTCAGTGGGCGGCAGTGAACCACGAGTCGCCGACTCCCACCGAGACCTCCAAGGGCACCGCCAATTCCATGGCGGTGCCCATTTTCTCGCGCACCAGTGCCTCGACTGCCGCCCTCTCCCCGGGGAAGACCTCAAGGATGAGCTCATCGTGCACCTGAAGGAGCGTGCGGCTGCGCAGCCCGGCCTCGTCCAACGCCCGCTCCACCCCGAGCATCGCAACCTTGATGACATCGGCGGCGGATCCCTGGATGGGCGAGTTGAGCGCGGCACGCTCCGCCATCTCCCTGCGCTGCCGGTTGCTGGAGTTCAAGTCGGGCAGATAGCGGCGACGTCCCAGCAGAGTTGATGTGTAGCCGTCACGGCGCGCTTGGGCAACGACCTCAGCCAGGTGGCGCTGCACTCCCCCCACCCGAGAGAAGTAATCATCCATCAAGGTCTTCGCCTCGACAGCCGAGATACCCAGCTGGGCGCTCAGCCCGTAGGCACTGAGCCCATAGGCCAAGCCGTAGTTCATGGCCTTGATCCGGGCGCGCATCTCGCCGGTCACCTGGTCGGGGGCGACCCCAAACACCGTCGAGGCCATCTCCGCGTGGAAATCACGCCCGGATGTGAAGGCCGCTATGAGGTTCGCGTCACCACTTGCGTGGGCCATCAGCCGCATCTCGATCTGAGAGTAGTCGGCGCTCATGAGGGACTCCGCCCCCGGGCCAGCCACGAAGGCGCTGCGAATCCGCCGTCCAAGTTCGGTGCGGATGGGAATGTTCTGCAAGTTCGGGTCCGTCGAGGACAGCCGCCCCGTGGCAGCAATGGTCTGCGCATAGGTGGTGTGTATGCGCCCGTCATCCTGGATGGCATTCAGCAACCCATCGACGGTCTGCCGTAGCCGGATGCGGTCCCGGTGGGCCAGGAGATGCTCCAGGAACGGGTGCTGGGTGCGCTCGAAAAGCCCCTCCAGAGCCTCGGCATCGGTGGTGTATCCCGATTTGGTGCGTCGGGTCTTCGGCATGCCCAACTCATCGAACAGCACCGCCTGCAGCTGCTTCGGTGATCCCAGGTTCACCTCGTGCCCCAGCACCTCCCATGCCGCCTGCTGAGCCGCCACCACAGCGGAGTCGAACTCGGCACGGAGCTGTTCAAGAACGCTGCGGTCCACCGCAATACCCACCCGCTCGCAGCGGGCGAGGGTTCGCTGCAACGGCAGCTCAATATCCCTGAGCAGCTCCGCGGCAGGCTGTCCCTCCATCTCCCGCCTGAGCACCTGGGTCAGCTCGGCGATGGCACGGGCATTCAGCATCGCGGAATGCGCAGTCGCGCCCTCATCCAGGTCGAACAGGGACTCCTGGGAGGCCTCACCGGAGTCTGCGGTGAGCTCCCTGCCGAGATGGCGCTGCGTCAGATCGCCGAGTTCCTGCCCTCGGACATCCGGGCGCAACAAGTAGGCGGCGAGCGCGACATCGAAGCTGATGCCCGCCAGCTCCCAGCCGCGCGCCCAGACCGCCAGCAGCGGCCCTTTGCCGCGATGCACGGCCTTGGGGCGTGTGGGATCAGCCAGCCACTCCATCAGGGCCTGCTCATCGGCAGGCGACAGGGTCCCGCAGTCCACGAAGGCCTCGGTGGTCGCCGCCGCAAGGCCGATCCCCCGAAGATCACCTGTCCCAGAGCCCCAGTCACCGACGAAGGCGAGCGCCACCTCATCCCTCCCATGGTCGGCGAGCCAGCCTGCCACCGCTCCTGCCTCGAGTGGGGCCCCGGTCACCTGGAAGGCCCCGGTCTCGGGTCCGGGGGTCTCGTCCTCATCGCCATTGTCGTACAGCGCGGCGAGACGATCTCTCATGCTGCGGAACTCCAAAGCTGCGAACAGCTGCGTTATGGCGGCGCGATCCCATGGACGGCACTCAACCTCAGCAGGTGTCAGCGGAAGCCTCAGATCCCGCAGCAGGTGGTTGAGCCGGCGGTTCCGCCGGACGTCCTCAAGATGCACCCGCAGCGACTCACCGGCCTTTCCCGGCACCTGCTCGGCCCGTTCGATGATGTTCTCCAGGCCGTCGTAAGTCCTGATCCACTTGGCGGCGGTCTTGGGACCCACTCCCGGCACCCCCGGCAGGTTGTCGCTCGTCTCACCCACCAGGGCCGCAAGCTCCGGATACCGCTGTGGCGGCACCAGGTACTTCTCCTCGACGACAGCCGGGGTCATGCGGACCAGCTCGCTAACGCCCTTGCGGGGGTAGAGGACGGTGGTGCGGTCGGTGACCAGCTGTAAGGCGTCTCGGTCCCCCGTCGAGATCAGCACCTCGTATCCGTCTGCCTCTGCCCGGGTGGCGAGGGTCGCGATGATGTCGTCGGCCTCGTATCCGGGCAGTTCGACATGCGCGATCCGCAGACCATCCAGCAGCTCCTTGATGAGCTCCACCTGCCCCTTGAACTCTTGAGGTGAGGCACTTCGGTTGGCCTTGTAGTCGGGATAGGACTCGTTGCGGAACGACTCCCGACCAGCGTCAAAGGCCACGGCAATGTGGCTGGGCCTCTCCTGGGACAGCAGGCCAATCAGCATGGAGGTGAATCCGTGGACGGCGTTGGTGTGCTGTCCCGTGGAGGTCTGGAAGTTCTCCACAGGCAAAGCGAAGAAGGCCCGGTAGGCCATGGAGTGTCCGTCAATGAGCAGCAGGCGATTCACGCCCCCCAATCTACTGTGCGAGACTGGCCGCCATGACCGGAGCCATTCCCCACAGCCCCCTCCACCAGCGCCTCGGCATCGAGATCAAGGAGGTCAGCCCGGAGTCGGCGGTGGGTTCCATGCCCGTGGCGGGCAACACTCAGCCCGCTGGGTATCTGCATGGGGGCGCCACCGCCGCCCTCGTCGAGGGGCTGGCCTCACTCGCAGCATGGGCTTATGCGCAACCCGAGAGGATCGCCGTCGGCGTCGACCTGAACGTCACCCATCTGCGTCCCGTCAGCTCGGGGATCGTCACGGGAAGGGCCAGGGCGGTCCGTCTCGGCACCGGAACGGCGGTCTATGAGGTGACGGTGAACGACGAACGCGGGCGCGTCTCGGCGGTGGGGCGCCTCACCTGCCAACTCGTGCCGCCTAGACCTTCTTCCGCTTGTGGGAAATGACCCCCTCGGCAACCTCCCGCATGGACTTGCGCAGATCCATGGCCGTCTTCTGGATCCACCGGAAGGCCTCCGGCTCCGTCAACCCGAGCCCCTCCTGCAGCATTCCCTTGGCCTGATCAATGATCTTGCGCGATTCGAAGCGATCCTCCAGATTCGCCAGCTCCTCCTCAATGGCCTTCATCTCAGCGAACCGGGCGATGGCCATCTCAATGGTGGGCACCACCTCGGTGGGTCCGAACGGCTTCACGAGGTAGCCCATGACGCCGGCATCGCGGGCCCGCTCCACCAGATCACGCTGGCTGAACGCCGTCAGCATCACGATGGGGGCGATGCGCTCCTCACCGAGAGCCTCGGCTGCTGTAATCCCGTCCATCCCAGGCATCTTGATGTCCATGATGATCACGTCGGGTTCCAGTTCGCGGGCGAGCTTCACTGCCTCGTTGCCGTCTGCGGCCTGTCCGATCACTTCAAAGCCCTCGTCGGTCAACAGTTCCACGAGGTCGAGCCGGATGAGGGCCTCGTCCTCGGCAACAAGCACCTTTGTAGGCTGCTGGACCATGCTTTTAGCTCCATTCCCCTTCGAGTGGACCAAATAGGTCAACCAAGCTATGGATTCAGCCATCATTCTAGCGCGTCACCAGGCCCGGAGGCGAAAAGTGCGCGTATGTGGCACAATATTTGGCGTTGCCCGGGTGGCGGAACGGTATACGCGGTCGGCTCAAACCCGGCTGGTCATCAGACCTTAGGGGTTCGAATCCCCTCCCGGGCACCAACGGCATTCTGAAATGCCCTTCGAGGCAAAGAAACAGACGGGGCCAACCGTATGGCTGGCCCCGTCTGTTTCGTTCAGCGCTCAGACGTCGATCTCGCCCTTTGCCTTGACCTTGTGGACGCGCAGGTTGTTCGTCTTGCCGGGCACACCCATCGGTGAGCCCGACAGGATGACGATGCGCTCCCCGACCTCGATCATGCCACGGTCCCGGAGGAAGGCATCCACGGACTCGACCATCTGCTCCTGCTCCGCGAAATTCGGGGTGATATGCGCCTCCACACCCCAGGTGAGCGTCATCGTCTGCTGCGTGGTCTGCTCAGGGGTGAAGACCAGCAACGGGATGGACGGCCGCAACCTGGAGAGCCGGCGCGCGGTGTCACCGGACTTGGTGAAGGCCACAAGGTAGCGCGCACCGACGCGCGTGGTGACCTCGACTGCGGCTTTCGCCAGCACGCCACCGGTGGTGTGCGGGTCCCAGTCGATGATGTGGATCTCGGCGTGCCCCTCACGTTCGGTGTTCTCCACGATGCGGGCCATCGTCTGAACCGTCTCGACGGGGAAGTCCCCGACGGAGGTCTCCCCCGACAGCATCACGGCATCAGCGCCGTCGAGGACGGCATTCGCGACATCAGAGGCCTCGGCGCGCGTCGGACGCGGCGAGGAGATCATGGACTCCAGCATCTGAGTGGCCACGATCACGGGTTTCGCCCAAACGCGGGCAGCTCGGATGATCTTCTTCTGAACCAGCGGCACCTCTTCAAGGGGCAACTCGACCCCGAGATCGCCCCGGGCGACCATGAAGGCGTCGAAGGCATCAATGATGTCCTGAAGATTCGCGATCGCCTGAGGCTTCTCCAGCTTCGCGATCACCGGGACCCGGCGCCCCTCCTCATCCATGATCTCGTGGACGCGCTTGATGTCGTCGCCACTGCGGACGAACGACAGGGCAATCATGTCGATGTCCTTGGACAGCGCCCAGCGCAGATCACGCTCGTCCTTGTCGCTCATGGCAGGCACTGACACGGCCACACCAGGCAGATTGATCCCCTTGTTGTTCGAGACGTATCCGGGAACGACCGTCTCGCAGAGAACCTCAGTCGGAGTCACCTCCAGTGCCTTCAGCCCCACCTTGCCATCATCAATGAGGATCTGATCACCGGGCTTGACATCGCCGGGCAGACCCTTGAAAGTCGTCGAGCAACGCTCCCGCGTACCTGGGACATCCTCAATGGTGATGGTGAAGCGGTCCCCGCGGTCGAGGAAGTACTTCTGGTTGTCAGCAAACTTGCCCAGCCGGATCTTGGGCCCCTGCAGGTCGGCAAGAACCCCGACGGTGCGCCCCGTGACGCGAGCGGCCTCCCGAACGGCGTTCAAGCGGCCCTCATGCTCCTCATAGTCGCCGTGGCTCATGTTGAGCCGTGCGACATTCATGCCAGCATTGATGAGTTCGACAAGACGGTCCACCGTGTTCGCAGACGGACCCAGAGTACAGACGATCTTAGCTCTACGCACGGTGTCAGCCTACCGTACAGTCCTATTCTGAGCGCACGACGTGCAGTGCATTCTGCAGGTCTTGGGAAGGCGTTGACTCGAATTCAACGTATTCACCCCGCACGGGATGCTGGAAGCCAAGACGATGGGCGTGAAGCCACTGGCGTTCCAGTCCCAGCCGCCTCGCCAGCACCGGGTCGGAGCCGTACAGCGGATCCCCGCAGCATGGATGACCGATGGCCGCGAAGTGGACTCGGATCTGGTGTGTGCGACCCGTCTCCAGCCTGACCTCAACCAGCGTGGCGGCACGATGGGCCTCCACAGCCTCATAGTGGGTGATGCTCTCGCGTCCCCCCTCCATGATCGCCATCTTCCATTCGTGACCCGGATGACGTCCGATGGGGGCATCAATAGTCCCAGAGAAAGGATCGGGGTGGCCTTGCACGAGGGCAAGATAGGTCTTGTCGACTGTCTTGTCCCGGAAAGCCTGCTTGAGAACCGAGTAGGCGCGCTCCGACCGTGCGAGCACCATCAGCCCGGAGGTTCCAACATCAAGGCGTGAGACCACACCCTGCCGTTCTGGCGCTCCCGACGTCGCGATGGATATCCCGGCGGCCGCGAGGTGCTCCGTCACCGACGGCCCCTGCCAGCCGAGGCTCGGATGGGCAGCCACGCCCGCGGGTTTGTCGACCACGATGATGTCGGAATCCTCGTGGATCACCTCCAGATCGTCGGCGAGTTGGGGGTGTGGGATGACATCAGTGGGTCTCGGAGCGGTGACCAGCTCCAACAGTGCGCCGGCCCTCGCCTGCTGGGATGCCCTAGTTATCTGGTGGCCATCCAGCACCACACCCCCGTCGCCAATCAGCTCGGCTATCCGGGAGCGGCTGAACCCTGTGATGCGGGCCGCCGCGACATCCACCCGCTCACCATCCAGAGCATCCGGCACCAGGAAGACGCTCATGCCCCAGCCTCCCCGTCCGTCTTGGGCGTGCGAAAAGCCATCAACAGGATCAGGACCGCCGCCGTCGTGATGCACATGTCCGCGACGTTGAATATGGCGAAATGCGGCAACTGCACAAAATCCACGACATGCCCGAGCAGAGGCCCAGGGGGACGCAGCACCCTGTCATACAGGTTCCCGGCGACGCCCGCCATCAAAAGCCCCAGGGTGACCCCCTGCGGAAGAGTGGACACCCGTGGCAGCCCGACCACGATGCACGCCAGCAAAGCACAGATGGCGAAGAGGCTGAGCGCAAAGGTGAACGTTGTCCCCAACCCGAAGGCCGCCCCAGGATTGAAGACCACAGTGAAACGAAGAAAAGTCCCGATGACGTTGCGCGGCTCCCCTGGCGTGAGGTGCTCCAGGACAGCCCACTTCGTGACCTGATCCACGGCAAGCCCCACCAGCGCCATCCCGGCAGCGAGCAGCGCGGGAGCTTTCCGGCTCAGCGTCGTTCCTCGCGCTGCTTACAACTCACGCACAGGGTGGCACGTGGGAAGACTTGGAGCCTTCCCTTGCCGATGGGCTCGCCACAGACCTCACAGAGCCCGTACTGCCCCTCATCGAACAGATGGAGGGCAAGCCTCACCTGATCTGCCATCTCGCGGGCGTTGTGCGCCAGGGAGAGCTCCTGATCACGCTCGAAATTCGAGGAACCGACATCAGCAGGGTCGCGACCAGCCCCGTCATTGCCATGCAGCAGGAGAGCGCTGAGCTCACTGTCAGTGGCGGCCACCTTCTTCTCAAGCCGCTCCAGCTCATCAACCAGAGCCTCTCGCTGCTCCATGACCTCCTCGGCAGTCCATGGCTCCTCTCCCTCCCTGACAGGAAGGACCTTGGCGGCCACAGGCTCGTGGGGGTTCGTGGTTGGCATAAGTTGTCCTCGATGTTTGGATGCTCGTCCGGTGAAGGGAGACTACACCTCCACCGGCGCAGGTCAACCTGGGAGCGTTCAGCCTCGACGGTCCTGAGCTGCCAGGGCGTCAAGCCGCGGTGTACGGGAACGCTCCGCCAGTTCGGGGATGTCGAGCGGCTCAGGCATGCTCTGCTCAAGCGCCTCCATATGCCGGGTCATGTAACCGCGCAGGTTGTTGCGGTACGTGGCCTCGAAGTCACGCAGCGCAGCGACCTTCTGGGTGAGCACACCCTGCTCGCGCTCCAGCTCCGCAAAAAGCTCGGCGCGGCGACGGTCAGCCTCGCCGTCAACCCGATCAGCGCGATTCTGAGCCTCGCGGGTCACCTGCTCAGCCTTGACATGGGCCTCAGCCTCAATCCGCTCGGCCTTGGTACGGGCATCCGCCGTGATCTCATATGCTTCCTGCTTGGCCTCACCGACCTTGCGGTCGGCCTCCACGCTGGCCTCCTCGACCAGACGCTCGGCCTGCTCCGTGGCCAGTGACACCAGCCGGACAACTGCCGGGGTGGCCTCCTCACGAGTGGTGACCTGCAGCATCTCGGCGTTTCCGGCCAGGTGGCTGACACGCGAGGTGCGGGCATCGTCCAACTCCCGCCGGGCACGATCTAGTTCTGCACGTAGACGCTCGTTGTCCTGAGTCAGCTGCGAGACACGCTGCTCACTCACGCCAGAGGAGGCCACAGGCGCAGGAGGCTGTTTCGCCTGCTGGGCGATCTGGCTGCGCAGCCGCTCGATCTCAGAACGCAGAGAACCTATCTCCTTGTCCTTGGCGGCCATGGCCTCGTCGTTCGCCGCAGGCGCGGAATCCCCCGAGTTGCGGGCCGACTCGACCTCACGACGCAGCAGGTCACGCTCGTTCTCGAACTGAGCGAACGACTCTTCCACCTTGTCGATGAAGGTGTCGACATCGCCTACCTCATATCCGGTGGCTCCTCGGCGCGCCATCCGGAACCGGACTCGGCGAACCTCTTCCAGGGTCAGGCTCATCTCTACTCCCACAGGTTGAAGAATCCTCTATGCCCGATCCTGAGAATCTCCGGGCACGGCGTTAAGGTTACTCTAATACTTCCGAAGGTCCAACGACCTGAAGCAGAGGTTCAGGGTTCAGAGGTCACCCTGACCCCTGAAACCCAGCATTTTCGGGGCATTGGGGCGAGCTGACCGGCAAAAGGACGACAGAAGGCTGTCAACGCAGGTAGGCAACGCCCCAGAAGAGGACCTGGACGAGGAGGAACAGCACCAGCATCGCCAGGTCGAGAGCTATGCCCCCGAACCGCAGCGGCTTGATGAAGGTGCGAAGCAGCTTCAAGGGTGGGTCTGTCAGGAAGTAGACCCCCTCCACCAAGACCAGCACGATCCCCTTCGGGGTCCATGATGGCTTGATGAGGGGCACCCACGACAGGACGACACGGGCAACGAGCACCAGCAGGTAGAACTGCAGGAGCGGGTACAAGATGATTGCCAACACAGTTTTCAACTCTGGTTGAAGAACCCGCCCGTCGCAAGACGCGCCTTGTCCTCGGGACCCACCACGAGGTTGTGCGGGCACAGGAGGAAGACCTGGCTGGAGATGCGCTCAATGTTTCCGCGCAGTCCGAAGATCAGGCCTGCCGCGAAGTCCACGAGCCTCTTGTCCTCACCGCGTTCCATGTCAGAGAGGTTCATGATGACGGGAATGCCATCGCGGAAGTTCTCGCCGATGGAACGGGCCTCGTTGTAGCTGCGGGGACGCACGTTGACGATACGGCTGATGTCGGCCACCTGCCGGGGCTCCTGAGCCGGAGGCTGTTCGACGGCGACGGGCACGGGATGCGGGCGACGCTGCGGCTTGGGGGCCGGCGTCGGCTCGGGCTCAGGCTCAACATATTCCTCGACGGAATACTCCTCGGACAGTTCATCACGAGGATCGCTGTAACGACCGTCCTCGACGAGCCCCATCCATTCAGCCAGTTTCCGAACTCCCACAGCCTGCCTCCCTAGCAATCGCTTCGCCTACGAGAGTACCGATCGGTTTCGGGATTGCCGGGCCTTTCGTCGCCGACACGCCGTCACTTCATAAAGTCCGGCACATCCAGGTCGTCATCCTCAGCACGGGCCGGACGCGGCTGCGGCTCGGGACGGGTCGGATGCATGGGAGTCATGGGCGCCGGCCGCTGGCCTCCCAGCGGAGCCGCAGGCGGGGCGGGGGGGGTGGTGACTGGCGGGGTGGCTGCCCGGAGCCCGCGAGTGTCGTCGATGAATGGGCGCCGCACTTGAGGATGGCCTCCGTCGAAGCCTGCGGCGATCACGGTGATGCGGACCTCGTCACCGAGGGCGTCGTCGATCACTGTGCCGAAGATGATGTTCGCCTCATCATGGGCGGCCTCCTCAATCAGCTGTGCCGCGGCCGAGACCTCAAATAGCCCCAGATCAGAGCCACCCGCGATAGACAGCAGCACACCGTGTGCGCCGTCAATGCTGGCCTCAAGCAGCGGCGAGCTGATGGCCATCTCGGCTGCGGCCCGCGCGCGATCCTCACCACGGGCGGAGCCGATGCCCATGAGGGCGGAGCCCGCCTGGCTCATGATGGACTTCACATCCGCGAAGTCCAGATTGATCAGACCGGGGGTAGTGATGAGATCCGTGATGCCGGAGACGCCCTGCATCAGAACCTGATCAGCCTGCTTGAAGGCATCAAGGATGGCGACCTGATGATCCGTCATCTGCAGCAGCTTGTCGTTCGGGATCACGATCAGGGTGTCGACCTCCTCACGAAGCGACTCAATCCCCGAGTCCGCCTGGGTGGCGCGGCGACGCCCCTCGAATGAGAAGGGACGTGTGACCACGCCAATGGTCAGAGCCCCCAGTGAGCGGGCGATCTTCGCCACGATGGGAGCAGCCCCAGTGCCAGTGCCGCCTCCCTCACCTGCAGTCACGAAGACCATGTCAGCCCCCTTGAGGGCCTCCTCAATCTCTTCGGCATGGTCCTCAGCAGCCTGACGACCCTTCGATGGGTCAGCACCGGCTCCGAGGCCGCGTGTCAACACTCGACCAACATCCAGCTTGACGTCGGCGTCGCTCATGAGCAGCGCCTGGGCGTCCGTGTTTACTGCAATGAACTCGACGCCGCGCAACCCGGCCTCGATCATCCGGTTAACGGCGTTGACGCCACCGCCGCCGACGCCGACGACTTTGATCACTGCCAGGTAATTCTGAGATGCGCTTGCCATGACCGCCAATCCTGTCCTTGTAGTCGAACAGAAGGCTAGGGGGAGTTGCACGCACTATCCAACGTCCATGCCGCAACGCCGGAAAATCACCTCAACTACAGCTTGAGGGTTTAAACGATTCCGAACCACCGATGGTCATCATCTCAGCGCGTGGTTGGGGCTTCTGGAGCCGACACATCATAGACGCTGGCCTCCTGGCTGAGCAGGACAGCCAGAACCTGAGCCTTCAGGTCGGAGTCATCCGCGCTACCCCACACCACCGTGTCGCCGTCATCAAGACGGATCTCAATCTGATCCACCGCCGAGGCTCGAATTGAGGTGATGCGCTCCCCCAATGTCGGGACAATCGCCCGCACCACCGTGGAGACATCACGCAGCAGTCGCTGATCGGGCGCATCAATCTGCGCCATGACCACACCCGCTGGCGGCTCCCCTCCCTCGTTGAACACGACGCCTTCGGTGTCGACCCAGTTGACTTTCCCGGCGTCATTCCACAGATAGGACAGGGTTCGCTCCTTGACGATGATCTCGACGGTGTCCGGGAACCGACGCTCCACCGTCACCTCAGCCACGGGAGCCAGGGCTGAGACCCGTTCCCTGGCTCCGCTCAGATCCAGCATCGCGAGCGGACGTCCGACCTCCACAGCGGCAGCCTGAATCACCTGCTCCTCGGTGAGAAGCGAGACGCCGCTCACCCGAACCTGTCTCGCGGCGAACACCGAGGAGAACCCGAACAGCCAGGTGATGACACCCGCCAACAGCAAAACGAAAGCCACGGCGCCGAGCGTCAGCAGGCGGACCCGCCGTTGCCGTTTCCGCCTGGCCGCGAGCGCCCGGGCGAACTCTCCCGGGGTGGTGTTCACCTGCTCTGCGCCTCCGGACGCTGGGCCAACAGCGGAGCCAGCAGGGGGCCGACGATGGTGACGTCACCACAGCCAAGCGTGATGATGAGATCCCCAGGTCTGGCGATCTCATTCAGAGCCTCGGGAAGGTCGTATTTGTCGACCACGTAGACCACCTCACGTGCGCCGTGCCTCCTGGCAGCGTCGACCACCAGTTCCCCGGTGACCCCTGGGATGGGATCCTCCCGGGCGCCGCAGACGTCGTTGATGACCGCGATGTCAGCGAGGGTCATGACCTCACCGAACTCATCATAGAAATCAGCCGTGCGGGAGTACAGATGCGGCTGGAAGCATGCGATCAGCCTCCCCTTGAGCCCGGTCCGCTCATTGCCTGCCTCAGTGGCCCGTCGAGCTGCGCTCAGCGCGGCCCGGATCTCCGTCGGATGGTGCGCATAGTCGTCGTAGACGCGGATGCCCGCCGTGTCCGTGATGAGCTGGAAGCGCCGCAGAGTGCCGACGAACTGGCCGAGCGCCGTCACTGCCTTGTCGTGGCTGAGGCCGAAGATCCGCCCGACAGCGTAGGCGGCTGAGGCGTTGGCCAGGTTGTGGTTACCAGGCACCTGCAGCGTGATCGGTCCGGAGTCCGGACCGTAGGTGAGGGTGGCGGTCACCCCGTTGCCCTCCGCACGCACATCGGTGATCCTCACGTCTGCGTCCTCGGCCTCGCCGTACCGGATGATCTGAGGCCCCTCGCCCACGAGGGCATCGGCGAGTTCACGGGAACCAGGGTTGTCGACGTTGATCACGACCCATTTCACCCCAGGTCGCGTGGCAAAGGCGCGGAAGCCATCGGCATAGGCCTCCGGGGTGCCCCAGTTGATGAGGTGATCGGCACCCACGTTCGTGATCACCGCGATCTCGGTCGGATACTGCAGGAAGGAGCCGTCGGACTCGTCCGCCTCGACGACGAAGGCCTCGCCAGAGCCGATGGCGGAGCTGACGCCCGTGGTGGACAAAGACCCTCCGATGACGTAGCTCGGGTCCAGGCCTGCCTCAGCAAGCATGACCGCCGTCATCGCAGTGGTGGTGGTCTTCCCGTGGGATCCCGCCACCGAGACCCCCCGCTTCCCAACCATCAGCGCGGCGAGCGCCGCCGAACGATGCCAGATGCGCAGCCCGCGACGCCTCGCCTCGACAAGCTCGACATTGTCTGAGCGAATCGCCGAGGAGATCACAACCGTCTGCGCCTGTCCGAGCTGGCTGGCGTCATGCCCCACATAGCACGGGATGCCAAGCTGCTGCAGCGACTGCAGAGCCTTGGAGTCTGAGCGGTCAGATCCGGTGACGGAGACCCCGAGCTCCGCATAGGCGCGCGCTATGCCGCTCATTCCCGAACCGCCAATGGCGATGAAATGGACCGGGCCGACGTGATCGGCGGGAAGAACCTCAATGGGGTTGAGCAGGGGCACGTTACTTCTCTCCTCGAACGACATCCAGAGCCGCCCGGGCCAGCACTTCGGCAGCGTCGGAGGGCGAATGGGGGCGGGCCAGCTCACCCATGCGAGTGAGCCCTGCCGCATCGGTGATCATCGGGATCACCAGCTCAGCCAGTTTATCCGCGGTCAACTCAGCCTCAGGGAGCAGGATGCCCGCGCCGTCCGCAACCAGCCCGGAGGCGTTGCGCGCCTGCTCGCCATTGCCCCACGGCAGAGGGATGAAGATGACAGGAAGCCCCAACACTGCGGTCTCCATCACAGTGCCGGCACCTGCCCTCCCGACCATGAGGTCCGCTGATCGGTAGGCCTCCGCCATGTCGCTGACATAGGCGACGGGAACATACCGGGCTCCACCAGCATCCTGGATCACGACATCGGCCTCAGTGAAGTTCTTCTGGCCCAGCACATGAAGCACCTGAACTCCGGCTGCCAGCATTCGCGGCACGGCCTCCATGAGGGTCTGGTTGATCGCCCTGGCCCCCTGGGAGCCACCACTCACCAGCAGGGTGGGCCGGTCCTGGTCGAGCCCAAAACGCGCTCTGGCTTCGGCTGGGGACAGCTCGGGATGCGTGATGCTGCGGTTCATCGGCATCCCGATCCGCCTGCCACCCCGGATCTTGGTTCCGGGGAAGGTATACCCGGTGAAGGCGGCGAACCGCGCAGCCACCTTGTTCGCGATCCCCACCACCCGGTTGGCCTCATGCACCAGCACGGGAATCCGCATCATGTTGGCGGCCAGGTAGGCCGGTATGGAGACGTAGCCGCCATAGCCGACCAGCACCTGCGCCTGGGCTTGCCGGAGAACCCCTCGGGCCTCCCGCACCGCCTGCGTCAGGTTCCAGGGCAGCTTCACCAGATCCAGGCTCGGCCTGCGGGGCATCGGGACGGGGCGAATCAGCCTCAGGTCCAGCCCGGCCTCCGGGATCACCCGTGTCTCCAGTCCCTTCGCCGTCCCGACGCAGGTGATCTGCACCCCGGGTTCAAGTTCCTCCAGGGCCCTCGCCGTCGCAATCAGGGGGGAGGTGTGGCCGGCCGTGCCGCCGCCGGCGAGCACGACGCGGGTCATGAGTTCCCCCCGGCCGCCAGCACACTCGTCATCCGGGGGCCTGGTCCTCGGTTCCGGTTCTCGAGATACGCTCGCGCCTGCGGGGTGTCCCTGGCGCAGATGAGCAAGACGGCGACGGCCAGCAGATTAGCCATGAGCGCGGAGCCTCCCGACGAGATGAATGGTAACGGAACACCGAGCACCGGAAGCAGGTTCATGACCACCATGATGTTCACGACGCCCTGCACCAGGAACCACGACGTGATCCCAGCGGCCACAATGCGATTGAAAAGCTTGTCAGATTTGAGCGCGATCTGGAAACCGCTCCTGCCCAGCAGGGCAAGCAGCCCGATCACCAGCAGAACCCCAAACAACCCGAGTTCCTCACCAAGCACCGCAAACACGAAGTCGGTGTGGGCCCCGTCCTTCAGGCCTCCCCACTTCTGCTTGCTGGCGCCCAGACCCAGCCCCCACCAACCTCCGCTGGCGAGCGCATAGAGCGCCGACACGGGTTGGGAGGAGAGATCCGTGTTGGCCTGCGGATTGAAGAAGGCAACAAATCGGGCCATCCGGTTGGGCGAGCTGACCACCAGCATCACGACCACAGCGACCCCTGTCAGAAGAGAGGGCACCAGCACCCGCAGCGGAGTGCCGACGAAGAACAGGAGGATGAAGATGAGCGCCCCGAAGATCAGGCCCGTCCCCAGGTCCCGTCCAGCCAGGATCAGGGCCAGCAGGACAAATCCCCCCGGCACGAAGGGAACCAGCAGCTGGAAGGGCTCATGGAGCTTCCCACGCTTGTTGTGGAATAGCGCGGCCGCCCAGATGATCAGGGCCAGCTTGGCGAACTCCGAGGGCTGGATGGTGAACAGGGTGCCAACCCGGATCCAGTTCCTGTTGCCATTGACGGTGAAGCCGAGCGGGGTCTGCACCAGAATCAGCCCGAGCAGAGCGATGACCCACCCCACATTGGCCAACCGGAGCAGGGTCTCGGGTCGCATCCGGCTGAGCGGGATCACCAGGATCAGGCCACCGACGAGGAAGATCAGCTGCCGGATGAGGTAGTAGTAGGGAGATTCCCCCTGGGACAGCGCGATCACAGCTGATGAGGACAGCACCATCATGGCCCCGATCGCAGTGAGGATCACTGTGGAGAAGATGACTAGGTGATGATCCGCCATCGGTGATCTGGCGAGAGCCCTCACCACGGCACCAGAAGGGCGTTTGGTGGGGGGCTCAGTTGCCATGTGATCCGCCTAACTGGTTGTGGTCTGATGTCTCCGGACTGCTCTCGCGAAGCACTCGCCCCGCTCGTCGTAGCCGGAGAACATGTCGAGAGAGGCGCTCCCGGGACTCAACAGCACCGCGTCCCCCTGCTGGGCGAACTCCGCTGCTCGGGCGACGACCTCGTCCATCACCCCATGGTCCCGGTTGTCCAGGAGGATCACAGGAACATCGGGTGCGTGTCGGGCCAAAGCATCCGCGATCACCTGTCGGTCGACGCCGATCACGATGGCCGCCCGCATCCGGTCCCGGTGGGTGACGATGAGGTCGTCGAAGCTGGTGCCCTTCGTCTGCCCCCCAGCCACCCACACGAAGGACGGAAAGGCCTGCATCGCAGAGTCAGCTGCGTGCGGATTGGTCGCCTTCGAATCATCAATCCAGCGGACTCCGTCAGCCTCCGCGACCTGGGATATGCGATGCCCGGCCAGACGCAGCTCCCGCAGTCCCTGCGCGACGGCCTGGGGTGGCACCCCAAGGCTCCGCACTAGAGCAGCAGCCGCGCAGGCATTGGCGACATTGTGGGGAGCGTATGGCTGAACATCTGAGATCTTCGCAAGCTCCAGCGCCGAGGTCTGCCGCTGCGACACGAAAGCCCGGTCGACGATCAGATCATCGACGACACCCACCATGGAGACCGCAGGTATGCCAGTGGTGAAGCCGATGGCACGCGCACCCTCCGTCACCTCTGCCTCCGCCACGAGACGCTCTGTCTCGGGCTCCGCGACGTTGTAGACGCAGGCGTGGGTGACGCGCTCAAAGACGCGGGCCTTGTCGGAAACATAGCGCTCATACCCGCCAGGACCGTCGTAGAACTCCAGATGATCCTCATGCAGGTTCAGCACGACAGCCGAATGCAGGGCCACGGTGTGCACCCAGTGAAGCTGGAAGCTGGACAGCTCGACCGCCAGCACGTCGTACGGCTCCTCGTCGAGAACCGCCTCCACGATGGGGCGGCCGATGTTGCCGACAGCGCAGGTGCGCAGTCCGGCGGCCCGGAGCATGGACTCCACCATCTGGGTTGTGGTGGTTTTGCCGTTGGTGCCGGTGATGCCGATCCACGGGATCGCACGATCCGGCTGCTGCATCCGCCACGCCAGCTCCACCTCACCCCAGACGGGAATGTCGCGTTCCAGCGCCTGGGTCAGCAGCGGGGCATCGGGACGCCATCCGGGTGAGGTGACCACCAGATCCGCGTCGGGGGGCAAAGCCGAGGTGCTTCCACTCCCCAGGCGGACCGTGGCACCCAAGGTCTCCAGGATCGTGGCCTTGTCGGCGTGCGTCTCGGACTCATCCAGCGCAGTCACCTGGGCCCCCAGGGACAGCAGACCGTCGGCGGCAGCGTAACCCGACACCCCGAGACCGGCCACCACAGCCCTGACCTGACTCCAGTCGCTGAGCCTTCCGGCCGTCGCCAGGAAGTCGTTCACTGCCCCACCACCCATTCCGCGTAGAAGATGCCGATGCCGAGCGCCACACACAGGCCGCAAATGATCCAGAACCGGATCACCACCGTGATCTCCTGCCATCCGAGCAACTCGAAATGGTGATGTATCGGGGACATCTTGAAGATCCGCTTGCCCTTTGTGATTTTGAAGAATCCGACCTGAAGCGCGACGGACCCGGCCTCCATCACGAACAGGAAGCCCATGATCACCAGCAGAAGCTCGGTGCGGGTCATGATGGACAGCCCAGCCAATGCCGCCCCAATCGCCATGGACCCGGTGTCTCCCATGAAGATCTTCGCGGGCCTGGCATTCCACCACAGGAAACCGAAGCAGGCTCCGGCAAGGGCGGTGGCGACAACCGCCAGGTCGTACGGGTCGCGCACCTCGTAGCACAGGGCCGCGGAGACGGAGCCGCGCCTGCACCACTGATTGAACTGCCAGATGTTGACCAGCGCGAAGGCGGCGAAGACCAGGGTGGCGCTTCCCGCCAGCAGACCGTCAAGTCCGTCGGTGAGATTCGTCGCGTTCGGCCAGGCCATCAGCAGGAAGATGATCCACAGCACTGCCAGGAAGAAGGGCAGCTGAAGCCAGGGAATGTCCCTCAGGAAGGAGATGAACTGCGAGGCCGGGCGCAGACCACGCTGATCGGGGAAGCTGAGGGCCAGGACGGCGAAAGCCCCTCCGATGAGGAACTGACCGATGAGCTTTCCCCGCGCGGTGAGGCCCAGCGAGCGCTCCTTCGAGATCTTGGCCCAGTCGTCGAGGAAGCCGAGGAAGCCCAGGGCCGCCATCACACCGACCAGCAGCACACCCGACAGGGTCACCGGCACCCACAGAACCAGATGCGCCAGAAAGTAGCCGATCACGACGGCGGCGATGATGACCAGACCTCCCATCGTCGGGGTGCCCCGTTTCGTGAGATGCTCCTGCGGACCATCGTCCCGGATGAACTGACCATACTGGCGCCGCGTCAGGAACTTGATGAACTGGGGGGTGACCAGCAGTGTGATCACCATGGAAAACGCCCCTGCGAGCAGGATGGTCGTCACTGCTGCTCTCCTTTCGAGCGGACGGCAACAGCCTCGGCCACCAGCTCCAGGCCAATGCCACGAGACCCCTTCACCAGCAGCACATCACCGGGGCCGAGCTCGATATCCGCGGCCTCATCCCGCGTCGCGACGCGGGATGAGGCTCTGTTCTGCCTGGCGGCCGAGGCGACCACCTCCGCATAGTCCCCAACACCCACCACCTCGTCAATGCCGAGCTCACCGGCCAGGGCACCGAGCTGCGCGTGGAGACGCTGGGCGTCCTCCCCGAGCTCAAGCATGTCCCCCAGCACCGCGATGCTGCGGGCCCCGCCATGCACCTCGCGCTGTGCCCGGATCAGATCCGCTGTGGTGCGAAGGGCCGCAGCCATCGAATCCGGGTTGGCGTTGTAAGCGTCGTTGAGGATGATCTGGTCGTTGTTTCCCCGAGTCAGCTCCATCCTCCAGCTGGAGCGGGCCATCGCACGAGAGAGTGCCGAAGCCACGGCCCCGGGTTCCACCCCAGCGGCGACGGCGGCTGCAGCGGCGGCCAGCGCATTCGACACCTGATGTCTTCCGACGACCTGGAGGGACACCGCATGGGTGGAGGTCTGGCCCTGATGGGTGACGTGCAAGGTGAAGGAACACTGAGCCAGGGCATTGCCGTGGATGTCGGTGGCCCTCACATGCAGGTCCCCATCAGGAGGTGGATCAGCCTCACCGAACCAGGCCACGCGCGCAGATGTGGCACCCCTCATCGCGCGGCAGGCTGCGTCGTCGGCGTTCAACACCGCCCAGCCGCCCGATCCAAGCCCAGCGATGATCTCCGACTTGGCGGCTGCGGTCTGCTCGAGGCCCCCGAACTCTCCGACATGTGCCGCACCGACGTTCAAGACCACCCCTATGTCCAACCCAACCAAGGAGGTCAGCCAGGCGATATGCCCCCTGCCGCGGGAACCCATCTCGCTGACGAGAAACCGTGTCTCGTCAGTGACGCGGCACGCGGTCAGCGGCACTCCGATCTCATTGTTCTGGCTTCCGCTGGGGGCGACGGTGGGACCGGCCTGCTCAAGCACCTGGGCCAGCAGGTCCTTCGTCGAAGTCTTGCCAGAGGATCCCGTGATTCCCAGGCTCACCAGCCCGCGCGAGCGCGCCTCCCGCACCACCCCACGACCCAGCCAGGACAACCCCTCCACGGTGTCAGCCACCAACAGGTGGGGCACGTCGGCCTCCGTGACATGATTGCCGAGCACAACCGCCGAGCCAGCTTCCACGGCCTGCGGCGCGAACGAGTGCCCGTCAACCCGGGCCCCGGGAATCGCCACGAAGACACTGCCCGGGGTTGCGAGGCGGTTGTCCAGCACCACATCCGGCCCGGCCATCAGGTCATCGCCCACAAGTTCGACTGCCGCGGGCTGCATCAGGTCAACCAACTCACTGAGTCGCCTAGCCCTCATCGACCATTTTTCCTTCCTTCTGGCGCCACGCGGCCTGAGCCACCACAGCGTCATCGAAAGCCACCACGCGGTCACCGATTTGCTGACCCTGTTCATGGCCCTTGCCGAGAATCGCCACAACACTATCGCGTTTACCTTTGGCCAATGCCAACGCGATGGCCTGCCCTCTTTCGGCAGATTCCATGACCTTTGCCCTGTATCCCCTGCTTCCGGCGAGCACAGCCGCTCTGATCTGCGCTGGGTCCTCCGTGCGGGGGTTGTCATCGGTGATGATCACAAGGTCACTCAACTCCGCCGCTGCTCTGCCCATGAGCGGGCGTTTGGCCGCGTCACGATCCCCACCGCAGCCAATCACCGTGATGACTTGGCGGAACCCCTGCAGAGCCTCCAGGGTGGCGGTGACAGCCTGCGGGGTGTGGGCGAAGTCAACAATTACCGTGGGAGCCCCCTCTGGCAGGTCGACAACGTGCATCCGCCCGGGCACCTGGGCCTTCCTGAGCCCGGCCAGCGCCTCGGCCGCGGGGATGCCTGCGCTCTCCAGCATGGCGAATGCCATGGCGGCATCAATCATGTTGTGCCAGCCAGGGATACCGAGTTCCAGCTCCACCGGTCCGGAGGATGTGACCAGCCGGGCCCGGCCACCCAACGGCCTCAGAGCCTCGTAGCCCAGGATGTGGTAATCCGCCTCGGAGCGTGTTCCCACAGTGGCGCAGGGCAGTCCCGTGCCAACGGCCCGACGGGCCAGTTCCCTGCCGTGCTCATCATCAATCCAGACCACCGCAGCTCGGGTCCGCTCCGGCACGAAGAGCGCGGCCTTCGCCTCGAAGTAGTCCGCAAGGCTGGGATGGAAGTCCAGGTGGTCCCTGCCGAGGTTGAGGAAGGCGGTGACCGTGAACCGGATGGCATCGACCCGCGCCAGCGTCATGGCATGGCTGGAGACCTCAATGGCAACGGCGTCGGCATCGCGTTCACGCATCACCGCGAGCAACGCCTGGAGATCAGGGGAGTCGGGGGTGGTGACGGTACTGCGTCCCGACGCAAGAGGCTCACCGCCGATGCGGAACCCCAGTGTCCCGATGGTGCCGACCCGATGTCCCGCAGTTGTCAGGGCAGCCTCCAGCAGGGCCACCGTCGTGGTCTTGCCGTTGGTGCCGGTAACGCCGAAGAGCTGGAGGCTCTCCGCTGGGCTTCCGAAGACACGGGCGCTGACCGCAGCCATGACCGGGCGAAGGGAATCGGTCACCAGCACGGGCACCTGGGTCCCGGCGATCTGCGCCGCCCCTGCCGGGTCCGTCAGAATCGCCGCTGCCCCCTGGGAAACGGCCTGGGATGCGAACTGCGCACCATGGAAGCGCCCCCCCGGGAGGGCGATATAGAGCTCACCGGGCAACACCTCCCGGGAGTCATGCCTGACCCCGGTGACGCACACCTCTTCAGGATCTCCGGTGACGGGGAGCCCCGCCAGCATCTCGGCGAGGTTGATGGCTGTTGTCGTGTCAGGTCGGATCGCAGTCATTCCCAGGTCGTCGGTCTCTCGGGGGCAGGAGTTGAGGAAGGCAGCACGTTATAACGTGGCAAAGCCATCTGAAGCACGTTGTTTACCACGGGTAGCGCTAGTTGACTACCGAGATTCCCGTTGGTGGGCTGGTCCAAGACCACATAGACGAGCAATTGCGGGTCCTCAGCGGGCGCAACACCCACGAAGGAGGCGGTATAGCCGTTATAGCATTTGCAGTTGGCGTCGTAGCGCTGAGCTGTTCCAGACTTGCCCGCCGTTCGGTATCCGGGGATGGACCGGTCCTCCTTGGAGTCGGCGATCACCGACTCCATCATGTCCCGCACCATGGAGGAGGCCTCCGGGGAGATGACCTGATGCGAGGTGGGGGCGGGCAGGGTGACGGCGGTTCCGTCGGGATTCGTGGCTGACTTGATGATGGTGGGCTGATGGTAGGTGCCGCCGTTGACCGCGGCACTAACCGCCGCCCCCATCTGCACAGTGGACACCGACAGGCCCTGACCGAAGGAGATCTGGTCACGGGTGTAGTCGGCCATGTCCGGGCCCGGGAGATAACCGCTGGCCTCTGCGGGAAGACCCGACCGGGGAGCTGCCCCGAGCCCGAAGGACGTCAGATAGCTGTGCAGCCTGTCTTTATCCATCTGTCGCGCAAGCTGAATGGTCCCGATATTCGAGGACTGGGCCACCACTCCCCTGGCGGTGAGCTTGATCGTGCCGTGCTCAAAGGAGTCGGTGACGTATCCGCCGCCTGAGGCTATCCGGGAGGGAACTTCCAGCCTCGTGTCCGGGGTCACCAGTCCAGAGTCAGCCAGGGCAGCCATCGTCAGCACCTTCTCTGTCGATCCTGGTTCAAATGCCTCCGTCACACTGCGGTTGCCCAGATCTCCCGGATCAGCCGCCCCTGGTTTGCCGGAGTCGAAAGAGGGCAGCGTGGCCATCGCCAGGATCTCCGAGTTCTTCGGATTCATCACCAAGACGCTGCCCGTCTTCGCACCAGACTTGGACATGCCGTCCGCCAGGGCCTGCTGAGCAACCCACTGCAGGTCAGCATCCAGGGTCAGCGCATAGTTGGTGCCGTCGATCGCCGGGACGAGGACATTGGTTCCCAGTGGGATCCTGCCGTAGGTTGAGCGGTCGTAGACCTCGGAGCCAGGTGTGCCCGCCAGTTCTGAGTTCAGCAGTCCCTCAAGTCCCGCAACCCCAACGCCCTCGCCGTTGACGAAACCGATGACGTTGCTGGCCAGAGCGCCGTTGGGATAGGTGCGGAGCGGATCCTGCTGCGCAAACAGCCCATACCAGCGCCGTTTGCCCTCCCCATCGGGACCCAGACGCATGTCCTGCTCTATGGCGGTCCAAGTGGATGCCGGCACGTGCCGGGCGATCTCCTCATATTGCGAGTTCTCCTTCTTCAAAATCGTGAGGTACTTGGACTCTGAGCCGCCCAGGTGCCGGGACAAAATCTTCGCGACGGCCTCCGGCGCAGCCGCACCGAGTTCCTGCTCTGCCGGGGTCATGGGTCTGCGCTTGTCAGCGCCGTTGGTCTGCACCATGTCAGGGTCCGCGGTGATGTGGAAGGCGGGTTCCGTGGTCGCCAGCACCACCCCGTTGCGATCGGAGATCCCCCCCCTGTTGGGCAGCAGGTCACGCGCATTCTGCATCTTCATGGCAGCTTCTGCGGCGATGGTCTGCGCCTCAATGGCCTGCAGTTGCACGGCCCGCCCCAGACACACCAGCACAAACACCAGAGTCGCCACCATGAAGGTCCGAATCCGAAGGCTCGAACGCCCGACCGGCAGCCGCCAGGCTTTGCGATACTGACGGGTCTTCGAACGTTCCGAGCTGGGCCGCCGCGAGGCTCCCGGTCGCTGCTGACGGGCACCGGCACGTCCTGAGGCGGAAGGGCGTTTCGCGGATGTGGCAGGCCGACGTGACGACTTGGGAGGCTTTTTCGCCGTTGCCTCACCCGAAAAGCGCGACGAGCCTCCTCGGGACCGCCGGCTGGAGTTGCTCATCCTTCCCCATCTCCAGTGGCATCCACTCCGGCCTGGGCGGGGGGTTCGGCTGGGCTCTCCTGGGAATCAGCCCGGGTCTGCGAATCAGCCGACGACTCGGCTGACGGCTCAGTGGAGGGCGCAGGGGTCTCTGGCGCATGGGTCTGCGGGGATCTACCCGACAGGAATGGCGCCTCGTCGCCCGCCACGGGCTGCGGTTCTCCCCTGACGGTCCCGGTCGGCAGATCGACGAAAGCTGGATAAGGATTGGGAACCATTCCCAACTCAGCGGCCCTGAGCGCCAGGGAACCGCTGCTGGAGACCCGCTGCAGCTCGGTCTTGAGAGCCGCCTCCTCGTAAGACAGCCTCTCAGCCTCTTTCCGCAGCGCGGACAGGTCGCGAGACTGGGTTCCAACCTGCGTGGTGACGATCATCACGACGCCCATGCCGAGGACGACGAGCATCGCCAAGATCAGCAAGAACCCGAATGTGGAGACAGTGGCTGGAGCCGCGGCTACGATGCGCAGCCTCGGGCGCTGGGGGGCTGGTTGCGTGGGGACAGGCTCAACTTCAGCAGCGAGTGCGCTCACGATGCCTCCTTGATACGGATTGCCGCGCGGAGCCGGGCTGACGCCGCGCGAGGGTTGGACTCGATCTCCTCCGCCGCGGGCCTCTCGGCCCCGCGTGTGAGCAGTTCGAACTGTGGTTTGAGGTGTTCGGGGACCACGGGCATGTCACGCGGTGCGCGATCCGTGGCGAGGGCCGCGAAGTTCTGCTTGACCTGGCGGTCCTCCAGGGAGTGATAGGACAGGACGGCGATGCGGCCGCCAACAGCAAGCTGCGCCATCGCACTGGGAACAGCGCGGGCCAAAACCCGCAGCTCGTCGTTGACCTCGATCCGAAGCGCCTGGAATGTGCGTTTGGCCGGGTGTCCACCAGAGTGCCGCGCTGCCACGGGAATCGCCTGCGTGATCACATCGACCAGCCGGGCAGAAGACTCGAAGGGCCGCTCCTGGCGTTCCCTGACGATGGCGTCCACGATCCGTGAGGCAAACCGCTCCTCCCCATAACCGCGCAGAATCCGCAGCAGTTCCGCCGGGGTCCTGGAGTTCAGCACATCAGCGGCACTCGGCCCGACCCCGGGGGTCATGCGCATGTCGAGGGGCGCATCGACCCGGTAGGCGAAGCCCCGCCGCTCGTGATCAATCTGGAGAGAGCTCAGGCCCAGGTCGGCCAGGATGGCCTGCACCTGGACGATCCCGAGGTCATGCAGCACCTCAGGCAGCTCGTCATAGACCGCCTGAGCCAGTGTGACTCTTCCCGCCCATGGGCCGAGACGTTCCTCAGCCAGCGCCAGAGCCTCGGGATCCCGGTCGATGCCAACGAGCCGGGCTGACGGGCAGGCTTCCATCAGTTCCCGCGCATGCCCTGCCAAACCAAGCGTGAGATCGACGTAGACAGCTCCCGGCTCGCTGAGGGCAGGAGCCAGCAGAGCGACGATGCGGTCGAGCATGACCGGGTCATGGCACGCAGTCGGCAGCGGCATCTTCCTGTCCTTTCTCACGATCCTCGTCTTCATCGGCCCCCGGGCGGGAGGTTCCCCCACCGGAGTGGACCTGGCCTCGGGGAAGTAGGCCAGGGTCATCCCCGGTGATGGACCACCCTCTCGGGAGCCATCACTGACCCAGCTGGGCCAGCAGCTCGGCATCCAGTTCGGCGAAACCGGATTCCTGCTCCGCCTGGTACTCGGCCCAGTGGCTGGCATCCCAGATCTCGGCCCGGTTCATGGCGCCAATCACCACGACGTCACGGTCCAGACCGGCGTATGCCCGCAGGATCGGGGGGATCGTGATCCTTCCCTGCCGGTCCGGCACCTCGAAGCTGGCCCCCGCGGTCAGCATGCGCTGGTAGTCGCGGACCTGCTTCAACGTGGCCGGGGCTGCGCTCACAGGAGCCATGAGCGCCTCGAAGGTCTCCTTCGGATAGATGGCGAGCGCACGCTCCTGCGTCCGTGTCACCACGAGCCCCCCCTCCAGAGCTTCACGGAACTTTGCGGGGAGGATCAGACGGCCCTTGTCGTCGAGCTTCGGCGTGTGTGTTCCAAGGAACACCCGGGCACCCCCTTTCCTCCACAAAGCCCCCATTTTGCTCCACTTGCCCCCACATTACCCCACTTTCCTCCACTTTCTTGTTATCTGGGGTGTGTTTGCGGAATGCCCTAGGCTTCAGTCACGTCCGAAAAGCGTCATCAGTTCCGAGGAGCCCCATGACCCAGACCGCCTCCGCGCCGCTCAGACTCTCCGATGCGGCCGCTCTGGCCAACCGCATCAAGCAGTCGATTGGGAGTGTCATTGAGGGCAAGCCCGAGCAGATCCACATGGCCGTGCTAGTGCTGCTGGCACAAGGACACCTGCTGCTGGAGGATGTGCCCGGAGTCGGCAAGACTGTGCTCGCCAAGGCGCTCGGACGCTCCATCGCAGGCGAGGTGAGCCGGATCCAGTTCACGCCCGACCTGTTGCCGAGTGACGTCACCGGCGTGTCGGTGTTCAACCAGGAGACACGCGAGTTCGAGTTCAAGCCCGGCGGCATCTTCGCCAATGTGGTGCTGGGCGACGAGATCAACCGGGCCTCCCCCAAGACGCAGTCCGCGCTCCTGGAGGCCATGGCGGAGGGGCAGGTGTCAGCCGACGGGCACACCTACCACCTGAAGCAGCCCTTCATGGTGGTGGCGACCCAGAACCCCATTGAGATGGAGGGCACCTACCCCCTGCCAGAGGCTCAACGTGACCGCTTCATGGCACGGATTGAGATGGGCTACCCGGGCCACAACGCCGAGGTCGCCATGTTGACCGCCCAGGCCGGCGGGGATCGGCTGGCCGCTGTGCGTCCGGTGACGGATGTGACCACGGTCAGGAGTGCCATAGTGGCCATGCAGGAGATCTACGTCGCCCCCGTGATCACGGACTACATCGTCCGGCTGGTCACCGCCACCCGCGAGAATCCAGAGCTCCGACTGGGCGCAAGCCCACGCGGCTGCATTCACCTGATGAGGGCGGCCCGGGTGGAGGCTGTCCTGCAGGGACGTGACTATGTGATACCGGAGGATGTCGCGAACCTAGCAGTGCCGCTGCTGGCCCATCGGGTGCTCCTGAGCGTCGACGCGCAGGTGGCTCGGCAGTCCAACGAGTCGGTCATCAGCCGAATCGTCTCCCAGACCCCGCCGCCGCAGCGGGGCTGACATGCGGGGGTTCCGCTTCGGGCTGACAGGGCGCGGGACAGCTTTGGCCATCACGGGCGGGCTGCTCAGTGCGGGAGCCTCCTACATCGGGGAGAGGGACCTCGCCTGGCTGGGGCTGTTCCTCGTCGCACTTCCGCTGATGGGGCTTGTGATCGCCCTGTGCCTGCCCCCACGGCTCACCAGTGAGCGGGTAGTCACCCCGGACTCCCTGCCTCTCGGGGAGACGGCCCGGGCACATCTGGTGGTGAGCAGCTCCAGGGCCGCATCCTTCTCCGCACTCAGTTTCCAGGACCTGATCCCGAGCACCCTCGGCCAAGACGCCCGTTTCGAGCTGGCCAGGGGCCTGGGCAGGTGGCGGCAGGCTGCCGGATACAACATCGCCGCGCGACAGCGCGGCCACTATCGCCTGGGTCCGCTGAGGGTGCGCAACGTGGATCCATTCGGCATGGCCTGGCGTAGGTGGCAGGTCCCAGGTGAGGCGACGTCGCTACGCATCACCCCCAAGATATGGAAGCTCTCGCTGCCGAGGAACGGCGGGGTCTCAGGCGCGAGCGGCGATGCCACACCCCAGCGCATCGGACAGGCGGGAACCGACGATGTGCTCGTGCGGGAACACCGCCATGGAGACGGCATGCGCCGCATCCACTGGCGGATGAGCGCCAAACGAGGAGAGCTGATGGTCCGCCTGGAGGAACAGCCCTGGGACCCGGCCATGGTGGTCCTGGTGGACACCCGCTCCAGCTCCCACCTGGGTGCCGGCGCGGACTCCACTCTGGAATGGGTGATCTCGTTTGCGGCATCATTGGGAAACGAGTTGCTGCAGGAGCGCTTCCGAGTCAGTCTCGTCGGCGCTGAAGGGCTGATCTTCAAGCCGGTCAACGGTGAGTCAGCAGGAGCCACCGGACGTCTCCTGGCCGCCACCACCGACGTGACCGCCTCAGGCCGCAGCTCCCTGGAAGACTGCCTGGCGGATCCAGAGGTCCTGGGCGACACCCGGACGGTCGTGGCCTGCCTGGGAATGCTCCACTCACTGGATGCGGTGGCCCTGGTGTCCGCCACCACCCGTGTCTCGCACCTTGACGCCCTGGCACCTGATGCCCTCAGCTTCGGGCTTCCCCCGGAAAAGGTCACAGCGCATGACGAAGCCTGTCGGCTGCTGGCCGCATCGGGGTGGAACCTGGTGCGGTACACCCCGACGATGACCGTGCCCGCAGCCTGGCAGCGGCTCACCGCGCAGAGGGAGAACCGATGAGAACCCGATATTCCGTCCTGCCTCCGCTCATGGTCTCTGCGGGGATGTTCTTGGCAGTGCTCGCCTTCGCACCGCTCACCACCCAGCCCCTGGTCTCGGCGACAATCGTCCTGACGCTGACGATCCCGGGGGTGGTGGGCGCTCTGATGGCTTTGTTGGGAATGAGGCGTCTCCCGTCACTGCTGCTGTCCACTCTCGCCGGGATGATCCCGGTGCTCTGGGTCGGGCTGACCAGCAGCCCACACCCTCATCCGGTGGTGGGGCTCCAGGAGCTGTTCGTCTCCGGGGTCTCGGCGCTCCGGAACAATGTGCTCCCCATCCCCGCCAGCCCCGGCTTCGAATGGCTGATCGCCGTCACCGCGCTGCTGCTGTGGTTTATGACCGACCTGCTGGTGGAGGTGCTGGAGCAGCCGGCTTGGTCTCTTGTTCCCCTGGCCCTGCCCTTCACGATCAGCACGGTGGTCTTACCGGCCGATGTCCCGCTGACGGGCTTCCTGCTGGTGGCGGGGGGATTCACCGCAATCCTGCTGAGTTCGAGCGGAGTCAGGCCCGCAGCGGCGGGCAGGGGCTTCCAACTCTCACGCTGGGGGGTCGGCCTGGGAGCGGCAGCAGTCGCAGTCGCCGCTGCTGCAGGCGCCAGCGCTGCACTCCCCATGGGACCGAAGCAGCCCTGGCTGCTGCAGGGAACCGACACCCCGATCCAGTTGGGCGATCCCACGCTGGACCTGACACGGAACCTGAACCGTGAGACCCCCGTCGATGTCCTGACATACCGTGCCAGCGACGGCGAGGCCCACTATCTGCGAACAACTGCGCTGACCCGGTTGACCGCCAATGGGGCACAGCTGGAGTCGATGAGGCTTCGCGCCTCTGGGATTGAGGGCGCCTATGACGCCCCCGGGGAGAAGGTGGAGTTCGACGTCTCGATGCAATTCGCGTCACAGTATCTCCCAGTCCCGTTCGCACCGGATGGCTGGGATGCGGCGGGCACCTGGGGGTTCGACCAGAACACCCTGAGCATCGTCGCCACTGGCCAGGCCGGTTCCGAGCAGACCTCAAACCTGGACTACCGGGTCACATCGGTCATCCCGAAACCTGACACGACGCAGCTGGAATCTGCCCAGGCCGGCTCCGATCCGGCAGGCCCGGAGACCCTGAAGGTTCCAGAGGGCATCTCAGAGCAGGTCTGGAGGCTGCTGGATGAGATCACTGCGGGGGCCAAGACAGACGGAGAGGCTGCTCTTGCCATCCAGAGCTACCTGAATTCCGACCGCTTCGAGTACACACTGCAGGCTCCCAATGCGACCGATGCCAACTCAATCAACGCCTTCCTGCTGGAAGCCAGGGCTGGCTACTGCGTGCACTTCGCATCATCCATGACGGTCTTGGCCCGCGCCAAGGGCATCCCGGCGCGGATCGGTGTGGGGTTCACGGGCGGAACGCAGACGGGCGACAGGTACAAGGTCACCAGCGACAACATGCATGCCTGGCCGGAGCTTTACTTCGAGGGGCTCGGGTGGATCTCCTTCGAACCCACGAAAGGGTTCGGGTCCAGCAGCACCACACCCCCTCCAGGCTCCACCTCATCCCAGCCTACAGAGACCGCTCCTCCATCTGAATCGCCAAACCCTGAGGAGTCTGCCACCCAGAGCACAGCGCCCAGCCCGAGCCCATCACCCACGCCTTCACCGTCCCTCTCGGAGCAGCCTCAGCCACCTGCGACGAGCAGCGGCGGGGACAGCGGGGGCGGCTGGCTCCCCCTGATCCTGCTCACCCCGTTCTGCCTCCTCATCCCCGCGGGGGCGCGGACCGCTCTGCGCGGGTGGCGGCTGCGCTCGGGGCAGACTCCTCAGGACCTGGCGGCAGGTGCCTGGCAGGAGGTGGCGGCGATCTTCCGGGATCTAGGCATGCAGTGGCGGACAGGCTCCCCCGTGGAGACCGCCAGACAGATGGGAAGCGCCCTGCCGCCACCCGCCGATACACACCTGAAAGCCATCGCCGACACAGTTCAGCGCTGCCAGTTCGCACGCCAGGCACCACCGGTGGATCAGCTGCCCAACCAGGTTCGGGCCCTCCGCAAGGACCTGTTGCCCAACGCCCCCTTCGGCAGGCGCATACGCGCTTTCCTGCTTCCTGCCTCGCTCCTACCTCAGGGCGCGAAGGACCGACGTACTTGGTCCTCCCACAGGACACCTACAATGGTGAGGGGCGGGGTGCCCGTGGACACTAGGACAGGAGGCCATGATGGCTTTGTCTGAGCAGGAGCAGAAGCGCTTGGAGCAGCTTGAGGCTTCGCTGATGGCGAATGACCCCAAGTTCGCCGACACGCTGCGGGGAACAACTCAGTTCCGGGTTCAGCGGCAGCGTGCTGCGCTCGCGGGGCTGGCCTTCGTCATCGGCCTGACTGCCCTGATCGTCGGAGTTCGAATCCACCCCCTGATCTCGATAGCGGGTTTTGTGGTGATGCTGGTGGCAGCCATCATCGGCGTGAGCTCCTGGTCAAGGGTGGAGGGGCAGAGTCCCACCACTGCCAGCGCCAAGAAGCCCACCCCGGACAAGGGAGAGGACTTCATGGCCAAGCTTGAGGAGCGTTGGCGCAAGCGCCAGCAGGGCGGCGATCTCTGAGTTGAACGAGTTCCACATCCTCCGGCACCGGCTGGAGAACGGGCTTGACCTTGCAGTTCTGCCCGATCCGCGCTCTCCCGCAGTGGCGGTGAACCTGACATTTCAAGTCGGCTCCGTGGACGAGACGCCTGGCCGAACTGGCTTCGCCCACCTGTTCGAGCATCTGATGTTCCAGGGATCAGCCCAGGTTGCCTCCGGTGAGCACATCGCCGCGATCGAGAGGATCGGTGGAAGCGCAAATGCCTACACCACCAGTGACCGCACCGTCTACCACGAGACAGTGCCGCCTGGGGCGCTGGAGTTCGTGCTGTGGCTGGAGGCCGACCGATTGCGCAGCCTTGCCGTCACCCAGGAGAACCTGGATGCGCAACGGGACGTGGTGATCCAGGAGAAGCACCAGCGCTACGACAACCGTCCCTACGGCGACCTGCTGGAGCTGCTCGTGGCGCAGCATTTCGCCCCAACCCATCCGTATGGTCACCTGCCAATCGGCAGCATGGAGGATCTGAGGGCAGCTCAGCTGGATGATGTTGCCGCCTTCCACTCCCGCTGGTACAGCCCCTCGCAGGCTCGCCTGGTGATCTGCGGTGCCGTGTCCGCGGATGAGGCCATGACGCTCGTGGAGCGGCACTTCGGGGACCTCAGGCAGGGCCAGCCACCCAGTCAGCCTGCTGTGACTGACCCCACGCTCCCCGGCCAGGTGAAGACCGTGACGAGAGACGCCCCACATCCACTGCTGCACTGTTCCTGGCTCAGCCCAGCCGCCGGTGCCCCCGAACACCTCGCCCTCGAATTGGGCATCACAGTCGCAACTGAGGGACATGCCTCCCGCCTGCACCGTCGCCTCGTCAAGGAGCTCAAAGTAGCCCACGAGATCCACGGCGTCATACTCCCCCACCTACGCTCCCCCTCGATAGCGTCGGTGCTGGCCCGCCCCGCCGACGAGACTCCCACCACGGCCCTGGCTGATGCCCTGACCGTCGAGCTGGCGGGCTTCGGCGCCCCTGACGAGCGGGAGCTGCAGCGGGCGAAAGCCCAGCATGAGAGAGCCTGGCTGGAGACGCTGGCAACCGTGGAGGACCGGGCTGATGCCGTCGCCGAGCTCTGGATCACCCACGCAGATCCGGTCAGGATCAATCAGAGACTCGACGAGCTGGCGGCGGTGACCTCCGAGGACGTCGCGCGCGTGATGGCTGATCGCCTGGGCGCCAGCCAGCTCCACTATCTGCCGAGGAACCACCAGTGAGTCGCCCCTCCATATCCGCCCCCACACCCTGGACCTTCCCCCTGCCCGTGTCGCGGGTTCTGGACAACGGTCTGAGGGTGACGGTCTGTGACCTTCCCGGCCAGCACCTGGCAGCCGTCGAGCTCGTGCTGCCCACCCCCCTGGAGGCCGAGCCACGTCACCTTGAGGGGGTAGCGACCGTCGCCCTGCACAGCAGCGACGAGGCCACCTCCTCACAGCCGGACATCGTGGAGCAGCTTGAGCTGACAGCGGCCGCGATCGGCGGGAACACGTCGTGGAACCACACCCGCCTCAGCTTGAGCGCCCCCACATGGCGTCTACGGCAGGCACTGCGGTTGATGGCCTCGGTGGTGCGGGAACCATCCTTCGAGCCCAGTGACGTCAGCCACCATGCAGAGGCACAGGTGGCTGCCTTCGAGACGTCCCTGGCCTCCCCCAGCGCAGTCACCCAGCAGACCCTGCGCACCGCACTCTATGGCGACTGGCAGCGGGAGGGCCGACGCCTGGCGGGAACGCCGGAGACCCTGAATGCCGTCGACCGCGAGGCCGTTCAGGCATGGCACGCCAGGGTTTGGCACCCCCGCGGGGCAGAGCTGATCATCGCAGGAGATCTCCGCGAGAACCCGGAGGCCCTCACCGAGTCGTTCATGACGTGGCAGGGACCCCATCAGTCGCCACCGGAACCGTCCGAGGCCACCGCTCAGACTCCCCGGTTCCTCTTGGTGGATCAACCCCAGGCCGCACAGACCACCATCCAGATGGCCGCACCCATCCCAGGGCGCCGTGACAATGACTGGGCGGCGCTCAAACTGGGCGGCCACATCATGTGCGGGGCTTTCGCCAGCCGTTTGAATCTGGAATTGCGGGAGCGCCTCGGCTACACCTATGGGGTCTCAGGCGGCGCCAATGCCCGGCAGGTCAGCGGACTGTTTCGCATCGGGATGGCCGTGGACAACTCATCGGCCCCCGAAGCCATCGCCCGCACACTGGAGGCTCTGGCCCTACCCCAGCCGTTCACACAGGAGGAGGTGGCCAACTCCGCACACTACCTGGTACAGGTCGCCCCATTGAGCTACGAGACTGCGGCAGACATCGCCCACCAGACTGCGGTCTTGGCCGCCGCCGGGCTGGGACCCGAGTTCGTGAACCAGCTGCATGCCGCCCTGGCATCCACACAGGCCGAGCATGTCAACCAGGCGTGGAAACGAGCTGTCAGCCCAGCGACGATGACCATCGCCGTAGGCGGCCCCGCCGCCATCCTCCAGCCCGCGCTGGAGGCGCTGGGCTACGACGTCGACATGGCGTGACACCCGCCACGCGGCCGCTACGGCTTCATGGCCTCTACTGTTCAAGCAGCTTGAACGCCTCCTCAGTCTTCGCCTGAGCCTCCTTCTGCTTCTGCTGATAACCCGCCAAGTCACCGGCCTTGAGGGCCTCGTCAGCAGCGGCGAACAGGTCCATGCTCTCCCTCAGGAGGATCTTGGCCTGCTCCTTCGCCTCGGCTGCAGGCGGCGGTGTGGTCTGCGCAGGCTTCTCCTCACTGGGCTTCTCCCCCGTGTCGGCCCCGGCATCGCCCTGGAAGACCTCATTGAGAGCGGCCTGAAGAGTGTCCCCAATGCCGACGTGTTCGCCGAAACGAACCACCACGAACCGGAGAACGGGGTAGCCGCCATCGGCAACCGTCTGGGTGTAGATGGGCTGGATGTACATCAGCCCACCGCCGACGGGGATCGTCAGCAGGTTGCCGTAGATGGCTTTGGCGTTGCCCTGCCGGTTGAACGGCAGCAGCCTCTCGGCGACCGCCTCATTGCCGGAGATCGCGTTGTACGTCTGCAGCGGACCTGGGATCTGCTTGGCGTCGGACAGCTTCAACGCCCGCAGCTGCCCATAGCCGGGGCTGGTGGCGTCGGCGTTCACCGACATGTAGACGGACAGATTCTCACGGCCCCTGGGGACGAAGACGGTGGTGTTCGCATAGTGGGCCTGTTCATCCCCCGGCCACCTGATGGTCAGGAAATAGGGCGGCTCCTTCGTCTCACTGTCCCGACCGTTGACTGGGTCGAGCGGCACCTCCCAGACATCAGACTGCTGGAAGAAGGTGTACGGGTTCGTCGTGTGGTAGAGCCCCAGCATCTGCCGCTGCACCTTGAACAGATCCTGCGGGTACCGCAGATGGGACATCAGCTCTGGGGTGATCTCTGACCTTGGGGTGATGAGGCCGGGATACACCTTCGACCAGGTTTGCAGGATCGGGTCCGACTCATCCCAGCCGTAGAGGGTGACTGAGCCGTCGTAGGCATCGACGACGGCCTTGACCGAGTTGCGCGCGTAGTTCACATGCATGCCAGACGAGCCGCTGCTGGGGGTGGTTCGGGTGTCGCGGATCGCCTGCGTCCAGTCCACCTTGGTTGAGTTCGGATAGTCGGCCGATGTCGTGTAGGCATCGATGATCCACACGATCCGACCACCGACAACACTCGGGTACGGGTCGGAGTCCACCGTCAGGAACGGGGCCACCTCCTTGACCCTATCGACGGGAACCCGATTGTAGAGCAGCTGGGACTGTGAGTTGACACGCTCCGAGAGCATCAGGTTGATGTCCCCGAACCGCACCGCGTATGCCGCCTTGTTGATGAAGTTGCCGAGCGGCACGCCGCCCTTGCCCTGATAGGTGTATTTGGTCTCGGTATAGCCCTCACCGCCACCAGGTGTGTCCAGTTCGACTGGTTCGGAGCCCTCCGGAGCCCCCGCGATCACCCAGTGAGTGGCTTCCTGACCGAAGTAGATGCGCGGCTGCTCGGCCGGGATGCGTCCCTCGGTGGGGATGCCTCCGGAGAAGAAGCTGGGCTCGCCATTGGATTCGCGGCGGTTGCCATACGCGGCGACCAGCCCGTAGCCATGGGTGTAGACGGTGTGCTTATTGTTCCACGTATCGCCGGCCTCAACCGTGTCAAGATCCAGCTCACGGGCAGCAACCACCGCATCGGTCTCACGCCCGTCCAGCATGTAGCGGTCGACATCAAGGGGCTTGGAGAACCGGTAGTAGCCGCGAACCTGCTGCAGCTGCTCAAACGTCGGGGCAATCACCGCCGGATCCATCAGGCGTACGGCGGGCAGGGCCTCCGCATCCGCCCGCAGCTGCCCAGCCGTCGCCGAGGTCACGGCCTCGTAGTCGGTGATCTCCACATTGTCGATGCCGAAGGCCCCGCGGGTTGCGGCGATGTTATGCGAGATCCACTCTCGCTCCAGGTCCGGCTCATTGGGTTTGACGACGAAACTGCGGATCACCCATGGGTACACGGCGGACAGGATCATCGCGGAGACCATCAGCAAGCCCAGCGCGATCCCCGGGACGCTCCACTTCAGCCTCCAGGCGTTGTAAAAGCACAGCCCTGCGCAGATCAGGGCGATGGCCGCGATGATGAGGCTCGCAGGTATGCGGGCAGTCGCATCGGTGTAGTTGACACCCGTGAACAGGGAGTTCTGCGTCGTGAGATAGCCGTAGCGCTCCAGGAACGAGTGAACCGCGTACAGCGCCAGCCCCAATCCCAGCAGCACCGACACCTGCCGCTGGGCGGGCTTGCCCACTGAGGTGACATTCCCCGTGCCCCGGAAGGCAGCCGCGTTCATGGCTCCGGTCAGGAAGTGCACCAGGAAAGAGCCGATCAGCGCCGCTCCGGCCGCGAACATCAGGTATCCCAGCACGAAGCGCCACCAGGGCAGATGGAACACATAGAACGATGCATCAATGTTGAACACCGCATCCGGGGTGCCGAACTCCGTCGCCTTGATCCACGCCAGGAAGGTGTTTGACTGCGCTGCTGCAACGACGCCACCGAGCACCCCCAGCACGGCTGCCGGCAACACCATCATCAGCCGGGACCGACGATCCAGATTGTCACGGAGCTGGATCAGCAGTTCGGAGTCCAAGTTGGTTCGCCGCACGGGGGGACGCAGCCGATAGGCAATGCGCAACGAGAGATAGACGGCACCGGCCAGCACCACACCGAAGGTGACGAACAGTCCGATTCGGGCGGCAAGCTGCGTGGTGAACACCGTCGTGGCCGAAAGGCTGCTGAACCACAGGAAATCGGTGTAGAACCGCGATGCGATCACGATCAGCAGCGTCAGAACGCCCAGGATCAGAATCGTGATGAGCAGTGGGCTGCGGTGCCGCCCCTCCGTGGCTTGCGCGCTCATGCTGTTTCCTCCTTCAAGGTGGCTAGCAGGGCGTCGGCGAGACCTGGCACCAGGTCCTCTGCGCCGAGCAGGTCATCTGGTGTGCTGCGCACCCTCGCCAACCCGTGGCGGGAGCCGTCACGCAGCGCCCCGACGACAACCCGGACATCGGTGCGCCCGGGATGCCCGTTCACGAAGGCGACAGCCTCGTCGGGGTTGGCGGGGATCTGCGCCTCAAACTCCTGCGGCAGGAAGGTGCGCTCCATCGCTAGGGCGCAGCCGACGACTGTGTCAGGCCATGTGAGGCGTTGCAGCCGGGCGGCGATGTCAGGGCCCAGCTGAAAGTCCTCCTGCTCAACGGCTGTGAGGGCATCCGCGGCGGTTTCCGTGACACGGCCGCGCAACTGGGGTTCCAGCTCCAGCAGCTTCCGCGTCTCGACCAGCGCGAAGAGCCTTGCGGGCTGATCCCAGCCCAGCTGGGAGACATGCCTTTCAATGTCAGCCAGAGCAGCGATCAAGCGACTGGGGTCCATCTCAGCCACAGGCCTGCACCTCCGGGTTGGTCTCCGACTCGTTCAGCAACTGCAACGCCGCGATGGCATCTCTCAAGGTGCTGACGGGAATCAAGCGCACCTCGGTGCTCAGATCCCCGATGCCGGCGCAGTTGTCCTTGGGGAGCAGGAAGACCTTGGCACCGGCCTTCTCAGCCCCCTTGATCTTCTCCCGGATACCGCCGATGATCCCGACCTTTCCTGAGGCATCGATCGTTCCCGTGCCTGCGACCTTTCCCTGGATGATCTTGCCGGGAGTGATCCGGTCGTAAATGGCCAAGGCAAAGACCAGCCCCGCAGAGGAACCGAGGACGTTGGGATCGATGCGATACGTGATGGTGGGCGCATAACGGTAGCCGTCGCCAAGATTGATGCCGACGATCACCCTTCCGTCGGAGCCCGTGGCCGTCTTCACAGTCACCGACTTGGCTGCCCCGGCACGGATGACCTGGAAGACCACGTCTTTCCCTGGGCCAGCGCCCTGGATGGCGCTGTCGATCTCCTCCCGGGTGGTGACCGCGTTTCCGTTGACCGTCTCAATCAGGTCGCCCGGCTGCAGCAGATGCGCAGCCGGCCCTGACCGGCTGACTCCCGACACCATGGGCATCTCAGTGACGGCCTGCCCTGCGGCCCGCAGCGCGGCGACCGCCGCTTCGCTGCGGGAGCTGTCCATTCCCACCACAGCCTCTGACTGCAATTCCTCACTGGTTTTCTCAGGCGGGTACACCACGTCATGCAGCATGGCATCCGAATCCCCTGCCAGGTGGGCGATCATGGCCTCTGGGAGGCCGATAACACGTCTCGTGGAGACTGTGGTCATGAACAATGAGCCGCCGTTGTCGCTGGTCTGGATGCCGGTGATCTCGATGAGCGGCCCATCTGCGTCGCTGCTCAGGACGTCGACGGTCTGACCAGGACGCCAGGCAACGAACGGCACGGGTATGAAGACCAGTGCGGCTACCAGAAGAACAAAGATCATCGACGAGACGAAGGCCACCAGGTTTCGCGACACTCACTGCCCTCCTTGCCGTGTCAGGATTGTCGTCCAAGCCTACCAAGCCCTTGCACGAGGTGGTCACAGCCGCTGTGTGGCCTGTTTCTGTTCCGTCACCTATATAAGGTGGGGTGGGTGGCAGATGTCCTCACCTCAGCGCGAAAGGTCCGGTGACCATGTCAACTCCTGACGGGTTCGACTTCGAACAGCTCAAACGCATGCTGGAACAGCTTGGCCTGGACGCGCAGGAACTCGATTTCGGCGCATTGATGGAGCAGGTGCGGCGGATGCAGGCATCCGGAGCCATGGGATTCGGCATCACGCCAGCTGACCAGGATCCCGACGCAGCCTGGCGCACCACCATCACCGCCGCGAAACGCCTGGCAGCAGAGACCGGGCCCGACGAGGCCCTGACCAAAGAGGAGTGGCTGGCAGTCGTCGACGCGGAACGCCTGGCCCAATCCTGGCTGGATCCTGTCACAGAGCTCACGGGCTCGGGGCTGCCGCCTGTCTGCCAGCTTCGCACCGACTGGCTGGAGGCAACCTCAGCTGGGTGGCGTCGCGTGGTAGACCCGATCATCAATGGCCTGGCGGAGGCTCTGCAGCGCGGCACCGGCGCCCCCGACGATCCGCAGTTCGCAGGCCTGTCGTCGATGCTCGCACCCATGATGCGGACGTCGGCCTCCCTGATTTACCGTGACCGGCTGGGCAAGGTGCTGGCTGCGGTGGCTGCCAGCACCCTCACGGGCTCAGAGGTGGGGATCGCCCTGACCAAGGAGTCCGTGGTGACTCTGCTGCCCTCCAACATCGCGGAGTTCACGAGAGATCTGGACCTGCCGGCACGTGATGTCATGATCTATCTGCTGCTGCGCGAGGCGGCCCGACAGCGCCTGTTCAACAGCATCGGCTGGCTCTCACCCCAGCTCGACGCGCTGCTGGCTCACTTCGCCCGGGAGATCAAGATCGACTTCGACGCCCTGTCATCGCAGTTCGAGATAGGTGAGGACCTCTCCCTGGAGGACATCGTCGCCGTCGGCGAGAAGGTCCGGGGTTCATTCTTCAAACCAGCCAGCACCGACCGGCAGCTTGAGATCCTCGGACGTCTTGAGGTGCTGCTGGCTCTGATCGAAGGCTGGGTGGATCACGTCACCAACCGTGCGGCGACCACGTGGATGACCAACGCGACACAACTTGATGAGTTGGTGCGGCGTCGCCGCGCCTCCGCAGGTCCCACACGGGAGGTGCTCCGTGACCTGCTGGGGCTGGAACTCCGCCCCCGGCTGATTCGGGATGCTGAGAATCTCTGGGCCTCGTTGGAACACCGCTACGGCTCCGGTGGACGTGACGAAGTCTGGCGTCATCCGGATCTGCTGCCCACCGCCACACACTTGGAGGACCCTCTCTCCTATGTGCACCCCGATCACCGGCAGGGAGAGGAAGAGGCCCTCGATGCGGAGCTGCGGAGGCTTCTGGGAGAGTAGGGGTTGACGCAACCAGTCAAAACAGGTTGACTTATGGCAGAACCCCATCCGGGCCAGCACGCAGGGGAAGGCGCGCATCCGGCATCCGGATGGGGTTTTCTCATGCGCGCGAGATCAGCGGCTGCGGTGTCCCCTGATAATCTCCAGCACGGCCTCTCCGAAACGGTCGGCTTTGACAGTCCCGATGCCATTGATGCCGAGCAGCGCCGCACGGTCCATCGGCTCAGCCTCGGCTATGGCCTGCAAAGTGGCGTCGGTGAAGACCACGAATGCGGGTTGCGATGTCTGATTGGCTGTCTCCAGGCGCCAGGCCTTGAGGCTGGCCAGCAGCTCCTCGTCGAAAGGCGCCTCGCACTCGTGGTGGCGTCCGAGTTTGCGCTCGGCTGCATCGGTCAGCTGGCCCTGGCACACAAAACAGGTGCGGGACCTGACGCTCCGCCCGCCACGTCCCGGCTGCGCGGGAGTCTGCTGCTCTGGGACGAGCCCGGTCAGGAAGCGCGATCTCATTCCCCTTCCCCTGCCGGGTTTCGTGGGCCAGGAGATCCTCAGATGCCTCCTGGCCCGGGTGACGGCCACGTGCAGCAGCCGGCGTTCCTCGGACAGCGCCGGCTCCTCCTGGCTCAGGATGAACGGCACCATCGTCTCCCGAACCCCGATCACAGCGACGGCATCCCATTCGAGCCCCTTCGCAGCATGCATGGTGGCCAGAGTCACTGCGCCTGTTGACGGTGGGGTCTCCAGCGTCGCCTGGTCTGTCAGCCAATCGCTGAACTGTTCAGCGGTCCAGTCCGGGAGGGCCTCCTGGGTTTCTTCGATGAGCTGTCTGAGGGAGTTGACGGACTCCCAGCGTTCCCGCTGGGCCCCCATGCCGGAGGGCGCCTCCGGAGTCCAGCGGATGGCAGCCAGCAACTGCTCTAGGAGTTGCGTCGGACTGGCCGCAGGCTGCGCCTGGGCCGCCCGCTGCAGCCGGTTAGTGGCGTCTCGCACCTCGACGCGCTCCCAGAACCGGTCGGTGCCTTTGACGAGATAGGGAATGCGCGCGACGTCCAGAGCCGACTCCAGGAGCGGGGACTGGGCATTGATGCGGTAGAGCACCGCGCATTCACTCCAGGCGAGGCCCTCGTCATGCCGCTGCCTGAGCCAGGCCACCACAGCCCTGGCCTCATCCTCCTCAGTTCCCTCCGCATGGAATGCTGGCTCCGGTCCTGCCGGGCAGACGGGACGCAGGTCATCGGGACTCGGCCGTCGCCTGACGATGCGGTTTGCCAGTTCGATGATGGCTGGGCTGCTGCGATAGTTGCGCACCAGACGCACCTGCTGGGCCTCGGGGTGCTCAGCGGCGAAACCCGTCAGGTATTCGGCCCGGGCCCCGGCAAAGCCGTGGATGGCCTGCTGCGGGTCGCCAACCACGCAGATGTCCTGCCTCCCGTCAACCCACAGCGCGATTAGGCGGTGCTGGATGGCGGAGACGTCCTGGTACTCGTCCACTACGAAGTGGCGGTAGGCGTCACGGATCCGGTCGGCGATGGCGGGACGTTCAGCGAGCAATGCTGCCGTGCACAGGAGGATGTCGTTGAAGTCCACCTGGCCGGATTCCGATTTGTACTTCTCGTAGGCTTCCATCACCTGGGCCACACGATCGGGCTCGACGCCTGAGATCTCCCGGTCCCGGGCAAGCCTGGCATAGCGCGTGGCGGGAACGTTGCTGGACTTCGCCCAGCCGATCTCCCCGATCAGGTCGCGCACCAAAGTGGTGTCGACGCTTCCAAGGATCTGACTGGCTGCACGGCCCACCAGGGGAAACAGGTTCTCCAGCAGCGGAGGGAAGTCGGCCCCGTAGGCCTGAGGCCAAAAGTAACGGCACTGGCTGAGTGCCGCAGCATGGATGGTGCGCGCCGACACCCTGCGCACCCCCAGATGAGCCAGCCGGGTTTTCAGCTCTCCCGCAGCGCGGGTGGTGAAGGTGATGGCGAGCGTCGCAGGGGCAGCATAACGGCCTTCCCGCACGGCATAGGCGACCCGGTGGGTGATGGCCCTGGTCTTTCCCGTTCCGGCACCCGCCAGCACGACGAGCGGGCGGTCGAGCAGCGTCGCCACGTGACGCTGCTCCGGATCGAGGGCATCCAGGATGGGATCAGTCACGGGACTCATTGAAACAGGCGGGGCCGGCAATTTTCAGGAAGGGCGCGGACAGTGGCCGTGCCGTTCTCACGATGCCTGGATGCCGCCCCCTCAGCGAGGCCTCTGAAATGAAAACGGTCACCAGCGCCCGTTAGGCTGTATGCCCAGACGGTTAGGAGACGGTCATCGGGTTGTTTGTGCGGACCTCGCAGCGCTGGGACGGGGTGATCGACGGGCTGGCTGCCTGGCTTGATGAGTTGCGTCCCGGAGTGTTCGATCCCGTTCAGGTGATCACATCTTCCCCGGCTCTGGCGCGTCTGGCCGGCCAGGGGCTCGCAGCCCGGATGGGCATCCTCGCCGGCGTCGACCTGGTGCCCGCAGACCGCTGGGTCGCGCAGGCGCAGGCCGGGCTGGGCGATGGTGAGCCCTCACCATGGCGGGGGCACTCCCTGGAGCTGGCGGTCCGGGAAGTGCTGGCCGACCCCAAGTTCACCGCGGCCCACCCCGTCATCCGAGCCCACCTGGCCACCAGCCCTGGGCGGCTCCGGGGCGCTGCGCAGCGGATGGCCCACCTGCTGCGCCAGTACGGGCTGTGGCAGCCTGAGATGCTCGCACGCTGGGCAGCGGATCCGTACGAGGCCATCCAGCAGCTCCCAGAGCACCTCACCTGGCAGCCGGAGCTGTTCCTCCGCGTCAGCGAGACCCTGGAATGGGATCCGGTGGAGGAGCACGAAAGGCTCCAGGATCATCTGGCCGATAGACCGGGAGCAGCCACCGCGGTGCTGCACTGCCCTGAGCTTCCGAGGGCCACGATGGAACTGCTGGAGGCGCTCGCCCGGACGCGCGACGTCCCGGTCTTCCGGATCGCCGGCCGTGACGTCTGGGACTCCATCGACGACTGCCAGCCCGAGCCTGCACGTCCGGAGAGCATCAGCTGGCTGGGTTCGCATGGCCCGGCCCGACAGGCTGAGGTGCTGCGGGAGGAATTATGCCGAATTCTGGCCAGCGACCCTGCGCTGGAGCCGCGTGACGTGCTGGTGGTGGTGCCGGATGTGGTCGCCTGGTGGCCCGCATTGTCGCTGGCTCTTGGGCCCACCCCGTCCGATCCACACCCAGGCCGGACCCTGCGACTGCAATCCCCGGCCGAGGTCCAGCCACGAAACCCCGTGCTGCTGGCCCTGGCTGCGGCCACGAGGCTGAGGGATTCCCGCGCCGAGGCCAGCGCGGTGCTGGATCTGCTGGGCTTGCCGCCGATAGCCCATCGCTGGCGACTGCCGGAGCGGGCCGAGTTGGTGGAACTGCTGGAGGCCGCCGGCATCCGGTGGGGGCTGGATGCCCAACACCGCGCAGACCAGGGGCTTCCCGGCGTCACCCAGAACACCTGGGCGCGTGGCCTGGATCGTCTGCTGGCCGGGCTGGCCCTGCCAGCGGGCAGCACAGCCCTTCCCCTGACGGGGACGGACGGGATCGCCTCCTCCCAGCTGGAGCTGATCGGCACGCTGAGCGAGCTCATCTCACGTCTGCGACGCTACGCCACGTTGACGGCCGAGGCGACGCCGGTGGCTGAGTGGACGCTGCGGGCGCAGAGGCTGATGGTCGATCTGGTTGGTCTGCCGGCCTCGCAGGAGTCGCTGCTGCAGGAGGCCACGGAACGCCTGAAACGGCTGGCGATGGAGACGGCGGGCAACCTGACCCGGATCCCTGCCGCTGACTTCGCGCATCTGCTGGAGGAGCTTGCGGCGGAGCCCCCGTCGCGAGCCAGGACCGGTAATGGCGACCTGACAGTCGTCAGCGAGGGTGAGCTGGCGGGGGCCGGCTTCCAGGTGGTTGCCCTGCTGGGTGTGGAGGACCGCAGTCTCGACTATCCCCCTGATGCGCTGCCGGAAACGGTCCCCGACCCCCGCCGCCAGCGCCTGGACCGTTTGCTGCGCCACGCCAGGGCCGCCCGGCACCTGGTGGTGGTGCATCAGCACCGGACGGAGTCCACGAACGCCCCTCGGGAGAAACCGACGGCTCTGACCTGGCTGTGGCGACAGCTCGGGGTCACGCCTGAGATGCGAGAGCTGCCGGCCTCAGCCACCGACGAGCCCAATTTCCTGGAAGGGCGTCCCTCCTTCGATGCCATCTCCCGCGAGGCAGCGGAGATCGCCCGGAGCAGGGGCTCCGTCTCCACGACGTCCGCGCGGAGACGAGCAGCCCTGTCCCTGCCGCTGAGCGGCGACCAGCCTGAGATGTCCCTCGACGAGATCGTGCGCTTCCTCCGTGACCCGGCCGCCGCCTTCCTACGGGAGCGCGCAGGCATCCGGAGCATCTCGCACCTCGAGGTCCACGACGACATCACGCTGCATCCCGGTGGGCTTGAGGCCTGGGGCATTCGTTCCCGGCTCCTGGCAGCCGCCCGCAACGGTCATGATCCCGCGGTGGCAATCCAGGCGGAGGCCCGTCGCGAGCTCCTGCCCGCGGGGGCGCTGAGCGCAACCCTGATCGACCGGGAGCTGGAGCTGATCCGCCGGCTCTGGCTGCAGGCGCGCACAGAGTGGGAACGCCCCCTCCACGACACCGGCATCGACCTCCACGTCGCCGGGATGAGACTCACCGGACAGGCGCGGCTGCGCGGCGGCGATCTGGTTGTCCTGTCACCGAGCGACCTACCTCGTGCGCTGTACGAGCCGTGGGTGCAGGTGCTGGCGCTCGCAACCGCCGGTGTCAGGACGCGAGCTCGCGTGCACTTCCTCCGACGGCACTACGCCGATCACCATGCGGACGTAGTCACGATCACGCCGCCTGCCGACGCATCGCAGCATCTGGAGTGGCTCGTACGCGGTGCCCGGCTGGCCCGTTCCCGCCTGGTCCCGGTTCCCGCCGAGCCAGCCAGGGTCCTGGCGTCCTCACAGCGCAGCGGACGCCTCAACGAGGCTGACTGGCAGCTGCCCACGACGCACTGGAGCTCCCCCTGGGCCTGGCGGGCCCGACACTGGGAGCATTTCTACGCCGGCCCCGCCGCGGAGCTGTTCACCGATCCTCCCGGCGGGTTCGACCCGCCGGGGCCAGCCCGATTCGGGGCCTTCGGAGCCTGGGCGATCACCCTGCACGCCCCTCTGCTGGAGGCCACCGGATGAACCGCTTCGACATCACAGGCCCCCTGCCAGAGGGTCCCATGCTGCTGGAGGCGAGCGCTGGAACGGGAAAGACATGGACCATAGCCGGCCTGGCAGCCCGCTTCGTCGCCGAAGCTGGCGTCGACGTCCATGAACTGCTGCTGATCACCTTCAGCAACGCAGCGGCGACGGAGTTGCGGGGACGCATCCATGGGCGGTTCGACTCGATCGCAGCCGACCTTGAGACCCACCTGTCCGGGCAGTCGCAGCCGCAGAAGGATCCGGTGACGGCCCGGCTGCTCCAGGAGCCGCAACCGGAGACGTGCCTGCGGCGACTTCGCCGGGCTCTCGATGACTTCGGCACCGCCAGCATCGCCACCATCCACTCGTTCTGCCAGGCACAGCTGGAGGGGCTCGGGATGCTCGGCGACTGGGACGGCGCGGAGAAGGTGACGGCGGATGTCTCGGCGTTGATCCGGCAATGCGCATCCGACGAGTACCTGGCGCGTTTCCTCAACAGCCCCGCCCCCCCGCTCGACGCCAGACGGGCCCTCCAGGTGGCGACGACAGCAGCACCATCTCATCTGCCGTTCTCGGCGGCGAACCCGGAGCAGCTGGAATACCACGAGGCGGTGCGGAGGCGTTTCACGCACCGTAGGCGGCAGCTGGGGCTGGTGAGCTTCGACGACCTCCCGGGAAGGCTGCGTCGCCTCGTCCAGGATGAGCAGATCGGCGAGCAGGTGCGGCAGGAGCTGCGCCGCCGATTCCCCGTCGTGCTGGTCGACGAGTTCCAGGACACCGACCCGGCGCAGTGGGAGATTCTCAAGCACACATTCATCACCGCCGGCGCCTCGATCACGCTGATCGGCGACCCGAAGCAGTCCATCTACGGCTTCCGCAGCGCCGACCTGCGCTGCTATATCGAGGCGAGAGACCTCATCGGACATCGCGCGACACTGAGTGAGAACCACCGGAGCGAACCGGAGGTCACCGCCGGGATCACCGAATTGTTCGGCAATGCGCATCTGGGTGAGGGGGGAGTCCAGGTGACACCGGTCGACTCCGGGTATGGCGACCAGTCCCGGCTGATGCTGCCGGGGGCCCCAGCAGCCCGGGTCTGGCTTCGCGGTCACGGCCCGGATACCACCCCCGACCCGGAGCGCACGGTGACCGAGGATGTCATTGCCCACGCCCGCGGCCTGTTGGCCGGAGCCTTCATCCGTGACTCCGACGGCGGGGAGCATCCTCTCAGGCCCCAGGACATCGCGATCCTGACGCGCACCAGGGAGCGCGGGCTCGCTCTGGTGGCGGAGCTGCGCTCAGCCGGGCTGCCCGTCGCCTGGCACGGTCCCTCCCCCACCCAGGAGTCGGCGGCACTCGCCGACTGGCTGGCCGTGCTGGCAGCGGTGGCCCAGCCGACGCGCGCCCACATCCTGGAGGCAGGCCTGGGGAATCTCCTGGGCTGCGATGCCCTCGCCCTGCTGGCGGGCGGTGATGAGGCCCCGGGGTCGCGGCGTGTCCACGAGTTGGCTGCGATCCACGAACGCGGTGGCGTCGCCGCACTCACTGGGGAACTCCTCGCGGGGCTACGGCCCCGACTGGCTGGGCACAGCGACGGCAACGACACGTGGACGGGCCTGGCGCTCATCGGGGAGCTGCTGCTGTCCTCCGGTATTCAGGACCTTGATGCCCTGCAGGCCTGGCTGGCGAGGCGCGCGCAGATCCCTGGGGAGCTTCCGTCCCGGCTGGCCTCTGACCAACCGGCGATCCGGGTGGGGACCATGCACTCGGCGAAGGGCCTGGAGTTCCCGGTGGTCCTGCTGCCCCAGGTGAGCGTCACAGAGCTGAATCTGCGCACAGCCTTCCCGTACGTCAATGCCTCGGGTGAGCGGGTGTTGCACGTCGGTGAGCGACCCGGGGTCCGCGATGAGCTGACGGCCATCGCCAGACGACAGGGACGCGAGGAGGAGCTGCGGCTGCTGTATGTGGGGCTCAGCCGGGCCAGGCATCTCGCCATCGCCTGGCATGTGATGGACCGGCGGGCGACGGCGGGGCCGCTGACGGCGCTGCTGTGTCGTGACCGTTCCGTCCCAGAGCTGAGGCCCGAGTATCCCCGCCTGCCCACCAACTTCGGGTTCGGTCCCTTGGTGCATCTGTCCTCCGTGCTGTCACCGGCCTGGGGTGCGGAGTTGCCGCCACGCCCCAAAGAGCCATCCCAGAGGCCATTGGAACGTGGCGTCTTCGACCGTGAGATCGACCAGGCCTGGCGACGCACCTCGTACACGGGCCTGACCTCGGGTCTGCACGAGAACGCACCTGACGAGCCAGAGGAGTTGGATCTCATCCCGGATGAGCTGACGGGGCCGATGGCTGAGCCCTCACCGATGAACGGGTTGCCGGCCGGGGCGCTGTTCGGCACTCTCGTCCACGAGGTCCTGGAGCAACTCGACTGGGGCCAGCCCGGGAGCATCGCCCAGGTGGCCTCTGCTAGGGCTATCGCCTCTGGGCTCGACCCCCACCAGGCCCAGCTGCTCTCCGACGCCCTGGAGAAGGTGATCACCACTCCCCTCGGCGGGCTCTTCGAGGGCTCGCTGTCCGACCTGCCTGTCAGCTGCCGTCTCTCCGAGCTGGACTTCGACCTGCCCCTTGGGGATCGCGGCTCAGCAGCCCTGGTGGCCGACCTCGCCCAGGCGATGCGGCACCACCTGGCGGCTGGTGATCCACTGGCGTCCTACCCTGCCCGGCTGCTGGCGACCCCAGCCGCCGAAACCCCGCTGCGGGGATTCCTGACCGGCTCCATCGACGCGGTGCTGCGGTTGCCGGAAGGCGGCTTCGCTGTGGTGGACTACAAAACCAACCGGCTTCCGGTGCTTCCTGAGCAGGAGCTGGCGGTGGGTCATTACTCCCCCGCAGCGATGGCCGAGGCCATGATGCAGGCCCACTACCCGCTGCAGGCCCTGCTGTACTGCGCTGCTCTGCACCGCTACCTGGAGTGGCGGCTGCCGGGCTACGACCCCGAACTCCACCTGGGTGGGGTGGGCTATCTGTTCGTCCGCGGCATGGCCGGGCCGGGGACCCCGGAGCTGGGCGGGGAACGCTGCGGGGTCTTCGAGTGGTATCCGCCTGCCGCGCTGGTGACCGAGGTCTCCGAGCTGCTGGGAGGACATCATGCCTGACCTGGAGATTCCCATCGCCGCGACCGGCCGGCTGAGGGAGTTCGCCGCTGCCGGCATGATCCACGTCGCGGACTTCCACCTGGCCAGGCGCATGGCGGCGCTGAGCGGTGAAAATGATCCCGACGTAATCCTGGCCTTCGCGCTGACGGTGCGGGAGTTGCGTCTCGGGTCGGTCTGCCTGGATCTCGCAGCTGCCACTGGGCTGGTGGTTCCAGGGGCCAGCGACGACGGCTCCGCCGCCGAGCCCGTGTCCCTGGACTGGCCCGAAGCCGAGGCCTGGGCCCAGGCGGTCGCGGCCTCCCCGGCGGTCGCGGCGGCGAATGCCCCAGGACGGGTGTTCCGCTTCACGGAGGGTCTGCTGTATCTGGAGCGCTTCTTCGCCGAGGAACGGTACCTGGAGGCGCAGCTGCGGCACCGCAGCTCGCTGCCGGAGCTGACGTCACCCGGCCCCGTCACCGGTGCCGCCGGCCTCACCCCCGATGCCACGCAGGATGCGGCGGTGGCGGCCGCAGCTCGCTGCCGAACGAGTGTGATCACGGGCGGCCCCGGCTCGGGCAAGACGACGGTGGCCGCCCGGATCATCGACACCCTGAGCGTCTCGGGGCTGCGCGTCGCCCTCACCGCGCCGACGGGCAAGGCCGCCACCCGTTTGGAGACCTCGGTGGCGGAGAAACTGCAGCATCCGGAGCGGGTGACGCTGGTCTCAGGGACCCTCCACCGGATGCTTGGCGTCATCCCAGGCCGGGCTGAGCGGACACACGATGCCTTGAATCCGCTGCCCTATGACCTGGTGATCGTCGACGAGACATCCATGGTCTCGATCACCCTCATGGCGTGGCTGCTGGCCGCGGTGGGCGATAACACGCGGCTGGTGCTGATCGGCGACCCGGACCAGCTGGCCTCCGTCGAGGCTGGGGCGGTGCTGGCAGACATCTCCGCCGCGCCTGAGCTGGTGGCCCCGGTCTCGGGGTCAGCCATCGTCCGGCTCGGGGGCAACCATCGCAGCGCCGGCGATGCCGCACGGCTTGCCGAGGCAATCCGCGACGGCGATGCAGACGCCTGCCTCGACCTGCTCGCACACTCCGGCAGCTGCTCCCTCACGCCTTTCGCGGGTGGGGAGCCACTCACCTGTCTGCCCAGGCTGGCATCCGACCTGGAGGAGGCTGCTCGGGAGGTCACGGCGGCCGCTGAGGCCGGCGACGGCGACAGGGCGGTCGCGGCGCTGGAACGGCACCGGCTGCTGTGCGCTCACCGGGAGGGCCCCTTCGGCACGGGGTTCTGGCAGGCGCAGGTGCGACGGCATCTGGCGGGGCTGCTTCCCGGCTATGGGGCGAGTCCTGGGCACTATCCGGGACAGCCGCTGATCGTGACCCGCAACTCGGATGCCGTGAGCAACGGCGACGTCGCCGTCATCATTCGTGATGGACAGCGTCTGGTTGCAGCCGTGGATCGCGGCAGCCGCTCGGAGCTGCTCAACCCCCTACAATTTGACGCCGTCCAGGAGCTGCACGCCATGACCATCCACAAGTCGCAGGGCAGCCAGTTCGAGAGGGTGAGCATCGTGCTGCCGCCCTCCGGCTCCCCGCTGCTGACCAGGGAGCTGCTGTACACAGCCGTGACCCGGGCGAAGTCGACAGTCCGGCTGTACGGCTCCCCCGAGGCCCTGCGGCTGGCCATCAGCACCCGGGTCCGGCGGGCCAGCGGGCTGTCACGATCTGCGCAGCGCGCTGTCGGGCAGCGTCCCGGCACGCCGCGATAGGCTTACAGCACCGACCTGGAAGGTGAAAAGATGTCTTTGCTTGAGCACGTTGCCCTGGCCCCCGCCGACCCGATCCTCGGCCTCAGTGATGCGTTCAACGCGGATGACCGCCCGGACAAGGTGAACCTGGGAGTCGGCGTCTACCTGGACGAGAAGGGCAGGCTGCCCCTCATGGAATGCGTAAGGGATGCCGAACGACGGCTGGCGGATGCCGGGAAGCCCCATAGCTATCTGGGGATCGATGGCCTGCCCGCCTATGTCCGGCTGGTGCGCGAGCTGGTCTTCGGAGCCGAAGACCATGCCGTTCAGGAGGGCCGCATCGCCACTGCGCAGGCTCTCGGCGGCACCGGGGCGCTGAAGGTTGGGGCTGATCTCATCGCCTCTCTCACCCCGGGCGTCACCGTCCTGATCTCGGAGCCGTCCTGGGAGAACCACCGCGCCATCTTCACCCGCGCGGGCTTCGAGGTGGGCAGCTACCGGTACTACGACACCTCAACCAGAGGCATCGACTTCACTGGGATGGTCCAGGACCTGGAGGCGGCAGCTCCGGGGACCGTCGTCGTGCTGCACGCCTGCTGCCACAACCCCACCGGCTGCGACCTCACAGATGCGCAGTGGGACGACGTGGTGCGCATCATCGCGGAACGTGGCCTCATCCCGTTCCTGGACATGGCCTATCAGGGATTCGGGGCCGGCGTCGAGGAGGACGGCGCAGCCATCGGGAAGTTTGTTGCGGCAGGCATCCCCCTGTTCGTGTCCACGTCGTTCTCGAAGTCCTTCGGCCTGTACGGTGAGCGGGTCGGTGCCCTGCACATTGTGTGTCGCGATGCCGACGAGGCCAGGAGGACGTTGTCCCAGGTGAAGGTCTGCATCCGCACCAACTACTCCAATCCCGCCACGCACGGGGCAGTGATTGTCGCCGACATCCTGGGGGACCCAGCACGGCGTGCGATGTGGGAGCAGGAGCTCGGGCACATGCGCCAGCGCATCAAGGCGCTGCGCAGCAAGCTGGTCGAGGCGCTGCGTGTCGAGGGCGTCGAGGACATGGACTTCATCACCGACCAGGTCGGCATGTTCAGCTACTCGGGCCTGACGAGGGAGCAGATGCAGGCCCTGCGTCGCGACCACGCCGTCTACGGCACCGATGCGGGCCGGATGTGCGTCGCGGCGCTGAATGACGGCAACCTGCTGAGGGTCGCCAGCGCCATCGCCGCCATCCGGCGTTGAGTGGATGCGCGAGGGGCCCGGTTCGCTCCGGGCCCTCAGGCGCAGGATCATCAGTCCAGGTAGTCGCGCAGCACCTGCGAGCGTGAGGGGTGCCTCAGCTTGCTCATGGTCTTGGACTCGATCTGGCGGATCCGCTCGCGGGTGACGCCGTAGACCTTGCCGATCTCATCGAGGGTCTTGGGCTGGCCGTCAGTCAGGCCGAAGCGCATCGACACCACCCCGGCCTCCCGCTCTGACAGCGTGTCCAGGACGTCGTTGAGCTGCTCTTGCAGCAGTGTGAAGTTGACGGCGTCTGCTGGGACGACCGCCTCGGAGTCCTCAATGAGGTCGCCGAACTCGGAGTCGCCGTCCTCTCCTAAGGGTGTGTGCAGGGAGATGGGCTCGCGTCCGTATTTCTGGACCTCCACCACCTTCTCTGGGGTCATGTCCAGTTCCCTGGCCAGCTCCTCCGGCGTTGGCTCCCGTCCCAGGTCCTGCAGCATCTGGCGCTGCACCCTGGCCAGCTTGTTGATGACCTCGACCATGTGGACGGGGATGCGGATGGTGCGGGCCTGGTCAGCCATGGCACGGGTGATCGCCTGCTTGATCCACCAAGTCGCGTAGGTGGAGAACTTGTAGCCCTTGGTGTAGTCGAATTTCTCGACGGCGCGGATCAGGCCCAGGTTGCCTTCCTGGATGAGGTCCAGGAACAGCATCCCGCGGCCTGTGTATCGCTTGGCGAGCGAGACCACCAGACGCAGGTTCGCCTCCAGCAGGTGGTTCTTCGCGATGCGGCCGTCCGAGGCGATCCACTCGAAGTCCTCAAGGTCCTCGGCCTCAATGGGATGCACTATGTCTGCCAGGCGCTCCTCCGCGAAGAGCCCGGCCTCAATGCGCTTGGCCAGCTCCACCTCCTCGACAGCGTTCAGCAGGGCGACCTTGCCGATCTGCTTGAGGTAGTCCTTGACCGGATCGGCCGTCGCACCGGCTGAGACAACCTGCTGCTCGGGCTCGTCGGCATCATCTTGGTCCGAGAGTGAGAATCCCTCCTCCTCGACCAGTTCTTTCTCCAGGCTCGCCTCCTTCTCCTCGACGAACTTCGAGTCGTCGACGTCATCGAGGGAGCGCTTCTTCCCGCCGACCTTGAGGACGACGTCATCGCCGTCCCGCTGCACCTCGACCTCGATCTCACCGGAGGTGATCTGCGCGATGGTCGGCTCAGGGGCCTCAGGCTCGGTCTTTGTCTTGGCTCGGGAGCGGGTGGTCTTGGCTGCTGCTGGCTTCTTCGTGGCCGCAGTCTTCCTGGCGACCTTCGTGCGCGTGGTCTTCGTCTGGGCGCTGCCCTCCGGCTGCTCAGCGGCCTTGTCAGCTTTCGCGGCCCTGGCCGTCGTGGAGCCCCTAGTGGCGGTTTTCGCCGCCGTCTCGGTCTTGGCGGTCTTGGTGGCCTTGGTTGTCTTGGTGGCCTTGGTCGTCTTGGCCACAGTCGTCTTCTTGGGCTCCTCTGCTTTCGCGGCTCGGGTACGCTTGGCCGCGGGTTTCGCCTCCTCGGCTGCGGCAGACTTCCTGGCGCGGCTTCGAGCGGTCTTCTGGGCCTGTTCAGGGCTGACACCAGAGGTCACTGGGTTCTCTCCTCGCATCTGGGCACGCACAACCCCCGGTGTGGTCAAGGGGCGCGCCCAGCTATCTTTCCACGCACCCCGCAAACACTCAAACGACAGTGGCGGCATTCGCAGGGGAAGACCCCACTTCAGACCTCGGGGATGTGAACGCCAACGTCAGACCACAGTCTGATCTACCCCTGAGATAACGATTAGATCACAATTCTGGGAACGATGTGGACCGCTCAGGCGTTGAGATGGGTGTAGACGTCAGAAAGGCGGAATCCAATGATCACGACTGCGCGAACCCGAAGCACCGACGGCATTGATGGCAAGGATGCCGTCGGGCTCTATCTGGACGCGATAGCCAAGACTCCTCTGCTGAGCGCAGAGGAAGAGGTGCAACTGGCCCGAGCCATCGAAGCTGGTCTGTTCGCCTCTGAGATTCTCGAGGGGAACGAGACAACCGCACTCGACGCCACGCAGGAGGAGCTGGAGAAGGTCGTCGAACTCGGCAACGAGGCAATGCAGCGTTTCATCCGGGCAAACCTGAGGCTCGTGGTCTCCGTTGCACGCAAGTACGGCCGGGCGCAGATGCCGCTGCTCGACCTGGTGCAGGAGGGAAACACCGGCCTCATCCGAGCCGTCGAGAAGTTCGACTACACCAAAGG
>ERZ773077.125-NODE-125-length-54986-cov-10.331379_pt1 | contig 54986 bp, 46 predicted proteins | sample MGYA00580612_ERZ773077 | MGnify/ENA primary metagenome ERZ773077 (study PRJEB29015, sample SAMEA2737971) | human oral metagenome | biome: human oral; feature: human-associated habitat; material: dental | place: China | collected 2021 ...
AACCACCCACTAATGAAAACCACCGGACCCCACACACCATTTAACGGACAGACCCCGAAGTAGACCCACCACAGTCCGACCACGATGGAGATGCCGGAGGCCAGCACCGCGATGGTTGACGGCGACCAGCCATGCTCGGTGTACAGGGTCGACACCGATTCCGCAGTGCCCACCACCACCTCGCCGAGGGTGATGATCGTCAACAGGCCAAAACGCTCGGCCAAGTGGTGGGGATGCCAGGACATGTGGCTGTAGCGTCTGATGAGGTAGGCAGGAACCACCAGCTCCATAGTGAACAGCATCACGGAGACGACGAAGAGCGACAGGACGTCGAGGCGAACGAAGATGGTGCCTACCCAGAGCAGCTGGGCAAGCCCGATCCACAGAGCGTGGACGCGGCAGGCCCGAGCCTGGTCCGGGTTGGCGCGTGCTGCCCGCAGCCACAACACCACCAGGGACACCCGCATGACGACATATCCGGCCACCATGGTGCCGTCGTGCAGTTCCCAGCCGTGTGTGAAGCCCTCGAAGAGGTCAGGGATTCCGGTGGTCATCACCAGGACGCCGATCATCTGCACGATGACGCCCAGCCGTACGCCCCAGTCGTCAGTGTCGAAGGAGGAGGCGAAGCTGGAATAGCTCAGCCAGGCCCAGATCGTGGAGAACTGGACGAATCCGAAACCCGCCAGCCCAGCCGCCACATGACCGGCCGCCAGGGCATGGGCCAGCTGCACCCCGCTGACGCCGAAGGCGATCACGAGGGTCAGGTCGTAGAGCAGCTCCAGCGTGGTGGCCACGCGGTGCTCCTCATGCGGGTCACGCGATCGCATGGGCACCAGGGCATGCAGGAAGCGACCTGCGGTGTTGTCTGTCATGGAAGAAGCAGTCCCCGTATCGTGAAAAGTCTGGATGAGTGGCTCGCAAGAGCGTCGGGCCCACCTTAACCCTCATGCGTGAACGCTCCAGCCAGCACACGACACAGCTCCACAGGTTTTCCCAGCCGAAGTCGTCGCCCGACGGACACCCAACTCCCTGCCACGCCGCTCTGACTAGAGGTTTTGCCCAAATTTACGGATCATTTCCTTTTCCGACGCTAGCGTCGGGACCGTCGTCGACTGAAGGTGGCGACACGAACGAGAGGTAAAGAACATCATGACTGCATCGAAGACCCCGGTCCCTGACCGCGCCGAACACAATGCCTTCTTCCCCTCCGAGTACTCCCTGGGGCAGTACGTGCCCAAGAAGACCGACTTCGACGGTGCCACCGGGGCTCCACAGGTGACCTCGGGACCCCGCAAGATCCTGGCGGTCGCCGTCGATGAGCGCTACCTGCCCACCCAGGGCGGCCGGCTGTTCTCCACCGGGAACCATCCCGTGGAGACCCTGGTTCCGCTCATGCATCTGCAGGCCGCCGGATACGAGATCGAGGTGGCCACCTTGTCCGGTGCGATGGCGAAGTTCGAGATCTGGGCGATGCCACAGCGCGACGAGGCCGTGAAGGCCGCCTACGAGCAGCTGCTGCCCAAGCTGCTGCGTCCCAAACGCCTCGCCGACGTCCTGGCCACCGAGCTGGGGCCTGACTCCGAGTACGCCGCCGTCTTCATTCCAGGAGGCCATGGCGCGATGGGAGCGGGCATCCCGGACAGCACGGACATCCGGGACGTCCTGGTATGGGCGTTGAAGGCGGATCGCGCCGTCATCACCCTGTGTCACGGCCCCGCCGCGCTGTGCGCCGCCACCGACGAGGACGGCCGCTCCTACTTCGCGGGGTACTCGCTGTGCGCCTTCCCCGATACCCTGGACACGGGAGCCAACGTGGAAATCGGCTACCTGCCCAGCCAGCTGGAGTGGCTGCTGGGCAAGAAGCTCACCGAGCAGGGCCTGACGGTGGTCAACGACGGCATGAGCGGCCAAGTCCACAGGGACCGCAAGCTCATCACCGGCGACAGCCCCCTGGCTGCCAACGCCCTGGGACGCCTGGCGGTGGAGACCCTGACGGGCAAGCCCTACAGCGCCTGAGCATCGCCAGATAATCACCAGCTCTGCCGTCGGTTTGCCGGCCTTTGAACATTTACCCATGCGGTGAAGGCCAGCACGGAAGTCTGTAGGCAGGGAGCGTCAGACACCCTCATTCGCCCGTGCGGTGAAGGCTGGCAAACCGACGGCACAACCCCCGCTCCTCCCCCCAGATTCCCCTCCAATCCTGTGCAGCTGCCCTGTGCACGAAACGCCGCTCCGCGTCCCAGTGCCGTCACCACCGTTCGGCCCCTGCGCCGCAGGCGGCGTTTCATGCACGCTGTTTACCCGCTGCTCACCCTGCTGCAATGCAACCGACGCCAGAGCTCCGGCACGGGGCCGAGCAATCGCCCTGAAACGGGGAGAGCCCCCGGATCTCCGGGGGCTCTGTGGCGGTGACGGTGGGATTTGAACCCACGGTGGCTTGCACCACACTCGCTTTCGAGGCGAGCTCTTTCGGCCGCTCAGACACGTCACCGCCGACGATCTTAGCCCCGAACACCACGAGCACAAAATGAAGGAGACCCACACGCAGCCCGTACGGGCAGGGGTCCGTGCGTACCCGGCTTCCTGGGAGCACACAACCACAGACGTGACGGGTAGCGGCTTGATGCTCTGAAACAGGAGAGGTCTCGTGGCCAGGCGAGGGAGTCGAGGAACCCTGTGATGCACACACCCCTGCCTGCTTGGGGATTTCACATGATTCTCGTCGCGGGGTTGACACCCGAATCAAGAACAGTTACTATTTGAAGTAATTTATTTCAACATATCATCTCCCAGATAAAATGCATGAGCATCTCGCGCAGCTCATGGAGATGGGAGTGCATCGGACCTGCGGCAGAGCATGAGGTTTGCGACTCTTGCCACATCCCCACGTCTGAGGAGGCTATAAATGAACGATTTTCGATGGATGGCTGTATTCGCTGCCTTTCTGGGCGTGGCCACACTGGGAGCATCGTGTTCTGGGAGCATACCCGCCGACCCCAGCCCGTCAGGCGAGAACAGCACGACAGCGAGCGCATCTCCATTCAGCAATACCGACACCCCCCAACCCTCACCTCAGGGGTCACACCTGTTGGGGCGGGTGTTGAACGAGAGTGGCGACCCGGTGGAAGGCTGCCTCATCCACATCGAAGGGGATTCGAATGAGTATGCGATCGTCAGCAGCACTGATGGAAAATTCGATATGGATATCCCATCGGGGCAGCAGACCTTGATCCTCACCTGCGATTCGGAGCGGTACACAGAGACCAGTGTCACCATCGAGGCACCAAAAAACGAAGAGTTCTCACAGGACTTCACAGTCCAGGCGCGATAATCAGCGTATCTCCTCACGCAGAACACACCGATGCGACACAAACAACACTGCCGCCAACAATAGATTCAGCAGCAAAAGAACCAGCAAGGCCTGGAGTTTGATTCCTTGCTCACGACTCGGCACGCATCCACGCGACCGGGTTGACCACAACAAAAACAAAAAAGAAAGGAAAAGGAAGTGTCGAGACACTCCACTTTACGCAAAGCGGGTCCCCTATTGGGAGCTTTTCTGCTCTGCCTGTCGGGAATCGGCCTGGTAGGTCCAGCCTCCCAGGCCAGGGCTGACGAGGCACCACAGGATCAAGCGTCGCCGGTCGGCGTGGATGCCCAGGGCAACCCACTGGACATCCCCCAGGACCTCCTCGAAGCCGCTAACCGCGAGTCCGGAGCCATGGAAGAATCCACAGATGGATACTCCCCGGATGGCGGATCAGATGAGAAGATCATCGGAGAAGACGGCCGCAGACACATCACCAACACCACTGATTACCCAAATAGCGCCATCGTCTATCTGCACAAACACAATGGAAATCAATACTGCACGGGATGGCTCGTTTCTCCCGATACCCTAGTGACCGCAGGCCACTGCATCTATAACAACAATGGCTGGAACTTCGATCTCGAATACAGCCCGGGCGCGAATGGAGCCGAGCGCCCCTATGGAACAGCCAAGGCAGCACGAATCTGGACAGATACTTCTTGGATAAGCAACCGCAATAACAAGCAGGACTGGGGTATCGTGAAGCTCGACAAGTCCTTCCCGCAGGTGGGGTACTTCGGCTACCGCTGGCAGGAGGCAAGCCTCAACGGCACTGAGGTCGAGTTGCGAGGCTATCCAGGCGACAAGCCAGCAGGACAGCTGTGGGGCATGGCAGGTCCCATCACAGACAGCAGCTCAAACAATCTCTCCTACCAGATCGACACCGCCGGCGGCCAGAGCGGCTCACCCGTGTTCCTGGGGGATGTGCATCAGTCCGTCGCCATCCACACCACCGGAGCGAATCGGTCAAACAGCTCCACAAGGATCACCGAGAGCCTGTTCAACATCATCAGCAAACTGAGGTCCTGACCTCATAACCAGCGGGGGAGGCTCACCCCTCCCCCGCCACACACCATTGTGGAGATCTCACGGCGCGCAGCCGTCAGCAACCCCCCGCTCACAGCCCAGAGGGAAGCGACCACCTCCCGCAGACATGCTCACATGAGGCAGACGCCGCCACCCCCAGACACTTTACGCAATCCCCACCACACTCTTGACACCTATAGTAAAATTTGAGGTACTATTCTCAATAAGCGATCATGGCCGCTCAATTCGAAAGGCCGAGTTATGAAACGCACATCCTGGCAGGAAGGGCTATGCGATGGGATGGCGGCAGAACTCTACCGCGTCGCCCCTCAGACCTACTCTGCATTGGCGGCTGTTGACAAGACCTGCTGGGAGCCACTCACGCCGAGCACAGACGAACTAACAGAGCGCATTGTCTCCACCATCCGCCAGGGCAACTTGGACGACGCCAGAGCGTTGATGCTCCTGACTGAGGCTGTACACGGCAAGGTCGCCATCAAGGATGAGATGGTGCCTCGAGTGGAGCAGGCTTGGGCTTCTGCCCTAGCCACTGTTGAGGAGGAGAAGGGCAAAGATTTCCTGCCGAGAGCTCGTCCTCTCAGTTTCATGCTTTTCTCGACAGCTCTGAAAGAGTGGTCTTCATGACTTTGCAGGTATCGGGACTGACCTATCGTTTTGCCGACACAGGACGCGGTTGCGCCAATGTCTCCTTCACCGCCCGTTCGGGGCAGCTCACGGCTCTGACGGCTCCCTCGGGGGCTGGCAAGTCCACTGCTCTGGCGGCGACCGCCGGTGTGCTGACCCCACAGGCCGGTGACGTCCTGCTGGATGACAGGCCCCTCATCCCCGGTGACGCGGCGCTCGTGCTGCAGACAGCGCAGGTTTTCGACAGGCTCACCGCGTGGGAGAACGTCGCCTGTTCGTGGGGAATCCCCACCGCACGGCTTCGCGGCAGGGCTGTGGCCGAACTCGCGCGCTACGGCCTGGAAGAGGTTGCCGACTCGCGTCCGAATCAACTGTCGGGTGGGCAACAACAGCGCGTCGCTCTAGTGGCTGCGTTGGCGCAGAACAAGCAGTTGTTGTTGGCCGATGAGGTCACGTCACACCTGGATGAGGCCAATGCCAAGCTGGTCATAGCAACCCTCCGGGAGGCCGCCAAGGATCGAGTGGTTGTGGTTGCGAGCCACGATGCCCGCCTTTCCGCTGCCGCTGACCATGTCGTGAACCTGAGAGAGGAGACGCACAGTGGCTGAAGGATTTCCCACAGTGGCCGGCTGGTGGTGGCTGTCGCTGCGCCGCGGGTTCTCCTCGACGCGGCAGCTCCTGTCAACCGCGTTGGTCGCAGGACTTCTGATTGCCGCACTCGGTGTTCCCATCACGCTGGTCTCGGGGGCGGTGTCCGCACAGCAGGCCGGAGCAGGCTCACAGCTGAACACACTCCGGGTGGAGATACCAGCGGCCACCGAGGGCTCCGGAATGACTGCCGAGAAATTGAACCAGATCGCACAACTGCCGGGGGTCAGCGGCGTAGTAATCGACCTCAAAGCCTCCATCTACGGCGACGGGAAGGACACCTGGGATGCCAATGTCCAGGTGATACGCCCCTGGCTACTGCCACCAGATGCGACCACTCAACAGCTTGCCGCCGACCAGGTCATCGTGCCTGACCGCATCGACGGCGTCGCCATGGATTCCTACGTGGGCAAGACCCTGCCCATCAGCTACACCCGCGCCACCGGCGAGTCAACAGGCGAGCAGGCATCAGGAACTGTGGAAGTGGTCGGCACCTATCCTGCGGGGTGGAGCGGGTACGGCCAGGAGGCAGTTCTGGGAAGCCAGGAGCTGGTGATCAAGCTCTACGCGGCCCGATATGGGCAGCAGCCCTCCGACGTGCTGGAGCGCTCAGGAGTCGGTGGGGCATGGGTTCAAGCCGATGACGCGAAGCACATTGACGACGTGGCGGCGAAGCTCCGCTCACAGGGACTCGATGTGACAGCCGAACGCGACCGCCTGGGCTCCCTCCCGGGGCTGCTCGCGGCATTCCCCACGATCATTACCGTGGTGGGCGTTGGCATGTCCCTGCTCCTGGGTGGGCAGATCCTGCAGTCGGTGAAGACGAGCCTCAAGCAGCGGGCCCGCGAGTTCGGCCTGCTGCGGATACGCGGGTACGGCGTGCCCGACATCCGACGACTCGTCACCCTGGAGATCCTCTCCGGTGTGACCCTGGGGGCGGTCATCGGGGTGATCGTCGGCATGGGCGTGGGGTTCTGGCTGACGGCCACGCTCACCCCCAGGGAGCTCATGCCCTCCCTGGGCTGGGGTTCCGCCATGACGGCGCTTCCGCTGCTGGCTCTGATCGTGGCGGGCATCGCCGCCCTAGCCTTGGCGGTCGGGGTGTTCGCCGTGCAGCGAATCATGCGTCAAGACCCCTTCCTCCTCGTCATGCGCGGCTGAGCTCCGAGGCCGCTGCGCAGTACAGGTCGGATCATGAGCTGGCCGGCTCGTCGCGGTCAGGAACGGTTGGGGTCTGCGTCAGCTTCACGCAGTCCCCAGCTCCCCGAAAACGCCGACCCCATCCGCGATCCGGTCCGCCAGGTCCATGATCATATCCGCCTCGTGAAGCTGCCGACGCCAGCTGCGGGGAATGTCGATATCCCGATAGTAGGCTCCCGCCAGCTGCCCATAGACCGCCCCGACGGTGTCCGCATCATCACCGAGGTTGACCGCCAGCAGCACCCCGTCCTCAAAGTCATCCGACGACGCGAAAGCCCACAGCGCCGCCTCCAGCGTGTGCAGCACATACCCCGACGACGAGATTTCCGCGCGTTCCCTCACCCGGTACGACCCCCGCAGAATCTCAGCCAGTCCCTCCGAGGTGACTGTCTGCGCCAGCTCCTCCGCCAGCGTAAACAGCTCCGTCCGATACGCCCCCTGGATCGCGGCCGCAATCAGCCGACCATAGGCCCCACACGCCTCAACGCACTCAGCCGCCGAATGCGTGGTCCGGGAGCTGTCCGCAGACACCCGCTGCGCACGGTCCAGATCGTCACTGTAGGCCATCGCGATCGGGGCCAGCCGCATCAGCGACCCGTTGCCCGCGCTTCTCCCGCCATCATCATCGCGATACGGCCTCCCCGTCGCCTCAAAGTCCTCCAACGCCCACGCAGTCTGGTTCCCGATGTCGAAGCAGCGTCCCGTGCTGCTCAGATACCCGTCGCGCCGCCACCGCACGAACCGCCGCAGCTGATCGACGGGGTCATAGCCACCGGTCTCCACCAGAGACGTCGCAATACATAACGCCATCGACGTGTCATCCGTCCACTGCCCGGGCTCCAGCCTGAACACTCCCCCACCGGTCATGTCATACACCGGCGGGTAGCTGTCCCGCGACTGAAACTCAACGGTGGTGCCGAGGGCATCGCCCACCGCCAGCCCGAGCAGACTCCCCCGGATCCGTTCCCGCTCCTCGCTGCTCACCATGATCATCATGCTAGATACTGATGCGTCCAGAATGTCGGCGCGACCCACGCAGTCAGGGAACCGACGGCCCCACCTCACCGACCTCAGCCACCGCATCCCCCGGCACTGTCAGCGTCCACGGCTCGTCCGAGCGCCACGTCGAAGGCACCCCGTCGTGGGGGTAGAACTCGACGACGTCGCCGTCCACCCAAATCTCAGCCCCCACCCCCGCGGCGAACTCACCGAACGCGGGATGCGTCAGGCGCACCTCACCAGCGTCGACGCGCACGCACCAGCGCCGCCCAGCCAGCGACACCTTGCCCGCGGGCAGGCTCTGCCAGCCTGCGACCAGCGCCGCCGCGGCCACCGGGTCAACCTGACTGACGACCACCCCGTCACGCAGGGACAGGCGACGAGGCAGGCTCAGGCAGCCAGCGTGGTCACGAACCCCGGGTTCCTGGTTGAGCTGCCGCACCCAGCCGAGCAGCAGCGGCGCCCCGTCGACGACCGTGGCCTGGGGCGCGTAGAAGTCCGATCCGCAGTCCAGGAACGCAACCTGCTCGGCCACGAACCGCAGCCCCTCCTCACCAGACTGCTCCAGCTGGCCGACGACCCCCAGGACCTCGCTCAGCAGTCCGCGGTTGTGGACGGAGAGCACCAGCACCCACTTGTCTGCGACCTGCACGAGCTGCGGGCACTCCCAGATGTCGGCGGTGGCGATTCTGGTCAGCAGCGGCTCATCGCTCAGGAAAAGCCCCAAGTAACGCCACGCCAGTTCGTCAGTGCGGTCGTAGAGGAGGACGACGGGGCTGCCGTCGATGCGGCCCGCCCCCACGATCGCGAGGCGACGGCCCGCCAGCTCGAAGAGAAACGGATCACGCATGACGGCGATGTCGTCGGTCTGCGGGGTGGTGGCGACGACGATGGGGTCACCCCACGTCACCAGGTCAGGGCTGCCCCAACGCAGGCACACCGTCGACTGCGCAGTGGCGTCGGTCACCCCGGAGTACACCACCCCGGGTCGTTCATGACCCGGCAGGTACACCCCGGACCAGCAGCCGAAGGAGTCCGGCCCGCCGGGCGTGGGGCCGAAGGCGATGGGAAGCAGCTCCCAGTTCGCCAAGTCGCTGCTGACGGCATGCCCCCAGACAATGTGATCGTGGACGGGGGCATCGGGATTGTGCTGGAAGAACACATGCCAGCGACCATCCAGGTGGGTCATGCCGTTGGGGTCGTTGATCCAGCCGGCCTGCGGACGCAGGTGGTAGCTCGTGGTCGGTGCGGACATCTCTCTCTTCATCTCGTCAACGGTGGGAACCGGCGGTGAGGCCCTCGCGCAGCGTGCGCTGCCCGAAGACGAACACCGCGAACGCCGGGATCATGGAGATCACGACCCCAGCCAGCACCGTGGCGACGGATCCGGTCCCCATGTTCCCCTGCAACGACACCAGGCCCAGCGGAAGCGTGAAGTTCTGCTCGCTGATGGTCAGGATCAGCGGCCTGAAGAACTCGTTCCAGTGGAAGTTGAATGCCAGGATACCCACGATGGCCATGCCCGGTGCCGCCAGAGGTGCGTAGATGGACCTGAATGTCCGCCACGGGGTGGCTCCGTCGATCTCGGCGGCCTCCCCCAGCTCGGCGGGCAGCCCCAGGAAGTACTGGCGCATCAGGAACGTCCCGAACGCCGTCGGGATGGCGGGCAGGATCAGCGCCAGGAGCGTGTCGGCCAGCCCCATGCCGCGGATCAGCATGAACACCGGGACGATGGTCACCTGCATGGGCACCATCATCGTCGCCAGGATCAGGGCAAACAGACCGTTCCTGCCCCGGAACTCGTAGCGGGCGAACACATATCCGGCGAGAGCCGCAGAGATCATCTGCCCGGCGGCGATGAGCACCGTGACCAGCACGGAGTTCAGCACCAGCAGCCACAGATCCACTCTCTGGAACACCTCGGCGTAGGAGGAGAGGCTCGGTCGGGCGGGGAGGATGGAGCCGTCGGATGACAGCGACTCGCTCGGCGGGCGAAGCGACGACAGCACCGTCCAGATCACCGGGGTGAGGGTGACCAGGGTGGCGAGGATCAAGATGACGTAGGTGGCGGCTCGTTTCATCTCTCACCTCACCCGTAGAACACGAAGCGACGGGAAAGCCGGAACTGGAGCGCAGTGACCAGCATGATGATGATGGTCAGCACAATGCCGACGGCTGAGGCCCGGCCGAACTCAAGCTGCTTGAAGGCCGACTCGTAGATCACCATCACAGCGGTCCGGGTGGAGTCGCCGGGACCACCCCTGGTCAGCACATAGGGCTGGTCGAAGATCTGCAGGGCAGCGATGATCGCCATCACGGAGGCCACCAGCGTCGTGGGGCTGAGCAGGGGGAATGTGATCCTCCAGAACTGCTGCCAGCTGGTCGCCCCGTCGACCTGCCCGGCCTCATGGACCTCCTTGGGGATGGAAGCCAAGCCCCCCAGGAACAGCAGGAACGAGAACCCGAAGTTCTGCCACACGTAGACCAGCACGACGACGACCATCGCGCCACCGCCAGAGGTCAGCCACGGCACGTTCCCGATCCCCAGCAGGTTCAGCAGATGGTTGACCTGCCCGAAGTTCTCATTGAACAGGTAGCTCATGATGATCGACACCGACGCAGCGGACAGAATCAGCGGGAAGAACAGCACAGACCGGAAGAAGGACCTCACCAGCCGCGGGAGCCTGCCGCCCACCAGCACCGCCAGCCCGAGGGCGACGGCCAGCTGCAACGCCACGGCCACCACCACAAACAGCAGGGTGTTGCCGAAGGAGACGCGGATGACGGGGTCGGTGGCGATGTCGACGAAGTTGTCGAAGCCCACGAACTTCGGGGCCGTGATGATGTCCCACCTGAAGAACGCCAGCAGCAGGGAGGCGACGATGGGCAGAAACGTGAACAGGCCGAGCCCGATGAGCGTCGGGGCCAGGAAGAGCCAGGTCAAGGTGGTGCGCTTCATCGTCTACCTTCTCTTCCTCAGGGCCCGGGTCAGGTCCTCGTCGAGGCGGGCGAGGGCACCGGGCAGTGCGGACGCTGACCCGGTGACGGCCCCGAGGACGTTCTTGATGAGTGCGGTCTCGACGGCTGCCTGCTGCGGAGGCGCGGGAATGGGTGCGCTGGGCAGCTGGTCGAGGGTGTCATAGAAGACCTTCCAGTGCGCGGGACCCTTGCCGCTGTAGAAGGCCTCATTGCACATGGAGCGGCGGGTCGGGGTGGTGTTCGGGGTGGGGAAGGCCAGCTCCATGCCGGGCCGGGAGATGCAGAACTTCACCCACTCCCAGGCTTCGTCCTTGCGGTGGGAGGTGCGGAGGATGGCGTATCCGGCAGCCCCGAACTGGTGGCGCTGGCTGCGCCACCTGGGGAAGGGGGCGACGTCGTAGTCCTGCGGGGCGACTCCCGCCTCGACGAGTCCCTGCACCCAGAACCCACCCGCAGGGGTCATGCCGATGCTGCCGCCCGCGAACTGGCCGACGAGCTCATTGCCGCCTCCCTGGCTGGGGCTGGTGCCGAGCCCCTCCTCGACGAGGGCGCGCACGAACTCGAAGGCCTCGGCGACCTTGGGGTCGAGGGCATTCGAGGCACGCCACCGGTAGCCGCCGGACAGGTCGGCCTTGCTAGCCGGGTAGAAGCGGTCCCACAGCCAGTCCCCGCCCAGCACCTTCTCCTCGGTGAGGAAGCTGGTGCCGTTGATGTAGAGCCAGGGGACGATGCCACCCCACAGCCGGTTGGTCCAGTAGAAGGGAACGAACCGCGCATCACCGCCCTGCCGCAGCTGCCGAGCCATGGCCAGGAAATCCTGGTGGGTCCAGTCGGCGGCGGGATACGCGACGCCCGCGCGTTCCATGGCCTGGGTGTTGAGGTAGAGGTTGGCGGCGTTGAAGTCGATGGGCAGCTGAAACAGCGACCCCTGGTACATGAACGCCTCAACGAGGCTGGGGTGGACGTCGGCGAAGTAGTCGGCGACGTCACCGGCGTCGCGGGCGACGAACTGGTCCAAGGGCTCGGCCAGACGCTCCGCGAACAGCTGGGCGCCCTCCGTCGCGACAACGCACACATCCGGCGGGGTCCCGGCCGCCACCATGGTGAGGATCTTGGCGAAGAAATCGGCCCAGTCGGCACCCTGCACCGCCTGGAGACGCACCTTGATCTCCGGATGCTGGGCGGTGAACGCCTCCACCAGCCCCCTCCTGGCCTCGGCGTCCTGGTTCGTGCCGAGGATCGCGACGGTCAGCGCATCGTCGCCGCGGCCGGGGATATCTGCCGCAGTCAGCCGCGGCCACTGGGAGCCCAGCAGCGCCAGCGCCCCGACGCCGACCACCCCGGCCAGCGCCCCACGTCTGGAAAGCTGAGTCATCTTCGACCTCCTGACCTCATGCTATGTCCATGTATACAGCGGCCCGGCCCCCATCACCTGAGGTCTTCGAAGAATCCCTCCAGCAGGGCCTCGCACTCCATCCGCAGCACCCCTGAGGTGACGCGCGGCCGGTGGTTGAGACGCGGGTCGCGCACCACGTCGAACAGCGACGACACCGCCCCGGCCTTCGAGTCGAAGGCCCCGAACACCAGGTGCGCGATCCGGGAGGAGACGATGGCCCCCGCACACATCGCGCACGGCTCCAGCGTGACGACGAGGGCGCAGCCCGTCAACCGCCACTCCCCCAGCGAGGCGGCGGCGCGGCGGATGGCGACGACCTCGGCGTGGGCTGTGGGATCACCGGTCAGCTCCCGCTCATTGCCGGCGGCCGCGAGCAGGTCGCCGTCGGGGCTCAGGATCACCGCCCCGACAGGCACGTCCCCGCGCCGACCCACCTCCCGGCCAGCCTCCAGGGCCAGCCGCATCGCAGGCTCGAAACGCCGCGCCAAGGCTCAGGCATCAAAGGAGTCGGCGGCCCGCCCGAACACGTCAGCGATCCTCAGCCGCTGGGCGATTCTCATCAGCAGCTCATCGGAGTCCTCGTCGTAGTCTGTGGCGATATCCTCCAGCTCGAAGCTGTGCAGCCCGTTCGCGGCGAACATCTCCAGGTCCCCCACCGGCGCCGGCTCGTCCTCCTCGTCGGGGATCTCCTCGCCCAGATAGTCGAGGACATCGCGGGCGATGGGCCAGTCGTTGGCGGCCGTCGCGTCGCTGAGCATCACCTCCACGCTGCGTCCGCGCACGCGGCAGATCACGAAGAACTCGCCCGCGATCGAAACGTACCCGTCGGCCCCCGAGTCCCCGGGAAGCCGGTTGAGCTGCCGGATCAGCTCATCAAGGTCGTTGGCCAGATCGAAGTCCAGTGGCACCGCCGTCGCCTTGCCGTCCTCACGGTAGACGGCCACCACCAGATCGACGTCGTCCTCGCCCGCGTCCTCCAGGTCATAGTCGTCGTAGGCCTCATCGTCGGAGTCATCGTCGGCGGCGACGTCGCGGTCGTCCTTGAGGTCAAAGGGCTCTGCGTCTTCGTCAAAAGCGTCCACGGCTGATCTCCTCACAGGTGAGTTACGGACCCCTATCCTTCCAGATCAACGCCGATGACACAGCCTCAGGGGCACAATCTTCTAATGTTCCGTGCCAATGTGGGACAGTTGAGCCGTGGAACTTCGCGTTATCTCTCACCCACTTGTCGATCACAAGCTGACCGTTCTGCGGGATCGCAACACCGAACAGCCCACATTCCGGCGGCTCGTCGAGGAGCTTGTCACGTTGCTGGCATACGAAGCGACCCGCGGTGTCCGGGTCCGTGAAACCCGGATCGAGACACCCGTCGCCCCGGCTATCGGCACGAAGCTGGAGTCACCGGCGCCGCTGGTGGTGCCGATCCTCCGCGCCGGGCTGGGGATGCTCGACGGCATGCTGCGGCTGATGCCGACCGCCGAGGTTGGCTTCCTGGGCATGATCCGCGACGAGGAGACCCTGGAGCCCACCACCTACGCAGAGCGCCTGCCTCAGGACCTGTCGGGGAGGCAGTGCTATGTGCTGGACCCGATGCTGGCGACGGGCGGGTCGCTGGGGGAGGCGGTGAAGTTCCTGGTGGAACGCGGCGCAGACGACATCACGTGCATCTGCCTGCTGGCCGCACCCGAGGGCATTGAGCACATCCAGGATCTGCTGGCAGACCTCAACGCGCCCTGCACCCTGGTGGTCAGCGCCGTCGACGAGAGCCTCAACGACCGCGGTTTCATCGTCCCCGGTCTCGGCGACGCCGGGGATCGGCTGTACGGGCTGGCCGACTGAGACGGCATGGAAAAGCCCGCCCCGAGGGGCGGGCCAGTTCCCTGTGCAAAGGTCATTTGCTTCCGGCTGGAGAGGGAATTTTGTCCTTGCAGGTGTTCGCGGCGTCCTTGACGGCCTGCTCATCACCCCCCGAGACCTTGTCCTCGTCCTTGATCTCGCCCTTGGCTATCTTGTTCAAGGTGTCTGCGCTCATCTTGTCGTAGGTCTCATCCACCAGGCACTCGATGTACGGCTTCGCCTTCTCTATCATCTCATCGCTGGCTCCCTCACCGCCAAAATTGTTTTTGAACGTCTTTCCCCAGCCCTCAATGACATCCTGCTTGCTGGGCTTCCCAGCACACCCGACCGCTCCCAGGGCTATGGCAGCGGAAGCCAAGACGGCGAACACACTCTTCAACACGCGGGACTTCATATCTTCTCCTTCCCCGCAGGGCGGACGGTCACCCCACGTCGTCCAACCAGGCTAACCCGCGACGGGGTCACCGCCAGATGAGAGGAATCTCACTTCTCGGTCTCGTTGGTTCTCACCGAGCACACAGACAGGGCCTCCTCAAAGACCTTGTTGTCCTCCTCTGAGATGCCATCAAGGGTCTCCGAGCTGATTTCGCCGTCGGCTATCTTCTTGAGGGTGTCGGCGCCGACCTTGTCGTAGGACTCGTTGATGAGGCAGGTGACGAAGGGTTTGTTCGCAGCCTCCTGCTCCTCCGTGACCTCACCGGCCTGCTTGGCTCCCTTGAGCCAGCCGTCAATGACAGCCTCTTTGCCGGGCTTGCCGCTGCACCCGGCAGCACCCAGGGCAATGGCCGCCGCAGCCACGGCTGCCAGCGAACCCTTCAACACGCGGGAGTTCATAAGGTCTCCTTCCTGGTGACGAGCATCAGAGTTCCGCTCACGCTGGGCCAGCCTAGGCTGCTCCGATGCTCATGGAAAAACAACGTGAACTGAATACCACGGCATCGAGCGCTTCGGCAGTGGTTGAGCCACCCATGCCCATCATTCCCCCATTCCAGGACCTCCTCTCACGGGCACGGATCGGCTCTGCGACTACTGCTCCCCGATCTTCTGGTTCTGCTCAGCCTCCGCATCCAGGGCAGGAAGGTGATCAGCCGTGACCAGTCGAGAGCTGACTGCCCAATCCACCAAATTGGCACGACGGGAATGAGCCTGGGAGGTGGGACCGCCATGAAGCCCCCTCACCCCTGCCTTGTCGAGTTTGTCGCACACGTTGTCGAGTTTCCGGTTGAACCGGGTCTGCGTCCACCCCAGACGCTGCGCCGCCTCGACGGCAGACGGGATCTGCCAGGCTCCGACACCCGCTCGGCGCAGCACCGGCTCCGCGAGGGCGAGGATCGCCAGCAGCTGCGAGTGCGTGAACTGGGTCTCCCCCAGCGTCGTCTCCCCCTCGCTGCCCTCGGAGACCACCACCGTCTGATAGACCGCCGCCGCCAGGGAGATCTCCAGCTCGTAGCTGGTGTTCCCGGCATGGAAGGTGAGCAGCATGGATTCGAACACCAACGGCAGGGCGGAGCCTGGGGTCAGGGTGGACTCGGTGAACCGGTTGACGTCGGACAGCCGCGCGGGAATCCGCGATCCAACGTTGTGAACCCACCAGATCTTGCCGTCATGCCGTATCGCCAGGAAATTCCGATGCAGGTAGGGGTTGTCGTCGATGGCGAGATTCCCGCAGCGTCCAATGGTGAACTCCTCGCCGGGCTGCACCCGGTGAATCTCACCCGCGAAGTCAACCAGCAGCGTGCTCATGGGGCGCACCTCGTCTCCGGCTGCGATTCCCGCCCGTTCAACCTCACCAGCCTGACCTGCAGGCAGGTGTCACCCGCCAGCGCGGGAACCGTCACGCTCGTCGCATTCGTGTGCTCGGGAACCGCACCGCCGCGCGGATCCTGCACCGCGTAACGGAACTTGTCCCCCTCCTGCGGGTCGGGGTTGGTCCAAGTGAACGTCACCTCTGAGCCCTCGACGGTGCCGCTGAGGTCTTTGACAGGGGGAACCGTCGCAGCGAGCGGATCCACGGGTTTGGCGGATGCCGACGGGCTGCCCGTCACATTGGGGGTCGTCGCCGCGCTGTTCTGGTTCACCAGGACAACTGCGGCCACAACAACCCCCGCCAGGACAACCAGCGTCGATGCCGCCACCGCAACCACGGGAAGTCGCCTTCGGACAGGCTCCTCCTCCCGGGTCTGAGGTGGTGGAGGCGGGTCTGGGACGTGTATCTCTGGCGACGGGGCGGGTGTGGCGGGACCGGTGAAATCCCGCAGACCTGGTTGGGCGACGCCCCGTCCACGGTGGAGAATCCCCGGCGTGGGGGCCAGGTAGCCGTCGGTCGGCTCGGAGTAGTCGAGGGGTGCGGTGACCCCGCCCCTGGGCCCCGTCGCATGGCTGGTGTCCCCTCCCCATTCTGGATCGATGAGCCGAAACCCCTGGATCCGGGTGCCCTGGTCGTGTTGATCTGGCTCGAAGTCCGGCTGATCCGCCTCATCGGTGAACACCTGGATGGCGGTCACAGACTGGTTCAGCAGCCCCTGCACACCCTGCAGGGCCCGCGCAAACTCCAGAGCGCTCTGGAACCTCTCCCTCGGATCCTTGGCCATGGCGACGGCGAGCACCCGCTCCAGCTCATCAGGCACATCCGCCCGGCCGGTGAGAGGCGCGGGCATGCTGCGCACCCTGACATTCAAGTTCAGGACATCATTGGCCTGCCCCTGGATGTACATGGGGCTGTGTCCAACGAGAGTCGCCCAGACGGTGGCCGCCAGCGAGTACACATCACTCCACGGCCCAATCCCGACCGGCGAGTTCCCGAACTGCTCGGGTGGCGCCCACAGAGGGCTCATCGCCGTCGAGGCGGTGGTCCCCTGATCAACGGAGATGGAGATGCCGAAGTCCGCCAACGCCGGCACCCCGAATTGCGTGAACAGGATGTTCGCGGGCTTGATGTCGCGGTGCAGCACCCCAAGCCTGTGGGCGGTCTCCACAGCCCCGGCGATCTGTATGCCAACCTCCATGGCTTTCGCAGACGTGTACAGACGCCGAGACACCCGCTCCCCCAGATGCGCCGCCGGGCACATCTCCATCACCAGGTAGGGCCGCCCGTCGGAGGCAATGTCCATCTCGAAGATCGTCACGATGTTCGGATGACTGCTGAGCTTCGCCATCAGACTCGCCTCAGTCTGGAAGGCCTCCAGAGCCCTCGGGTTGACCCCTTGATGCAGCGTCTTGATGGCGACATCACGCCCCAGACTGTCCTGGTAGTAGTGGAAAACATCCGCGAAGCCACCGCCCCCCAGCCATCTCCTGAAGGTGAAGCCGGGAAGCTGTGGAATAGGACTACGTCGCACCATGTTCAGGGAATCCGTTCCAGGTTGATGAACACACCATGACCGAGGTCGATGACATCTCCGGGCACAAGCGGGACATCCTGCTCGGGCATGCGCATCGGTGGTTTGCCGTGACGGCGCAGATAGGAGCCGTTGCGGGAGCCGAGGTCACGCGCGAGCACCGTCCACCCCTCCAACAGGAAGGCGATATGCGTGCTGGAGACATGCGAGTGGGGCAAGGCGACCAGACGTGGCGTGGTCTCTGCGGAGATCGCCCTGGACTGGGGATTGCGTCCTGCCACCACCGGGCCGAGCAACGGCACCTTCTCCCCACCGCTGATGCGCAGCCAGCCGAGCTGGGGCCTGATCACCTGACGTGGCTGCCCGCCGACGGGCTTGTCGCAGATGTAGCAGGTGACCCGCTGCAGGGGATTGGGATGGTTGTTCTCACAGAACGCAGCCAGCACCTCAATGCCGTTGCGAACCGGCTTGACGGTGATGGAGACCTCCGCCTGCTCATCAGCCACCGTCTCACCGTGACGCAGCTCCTCACGCCGCTGGGGGACCGCCGACTCGACCTCCACCAGCGGCTGGGGATCATGGGTGGGGTCGGGCATCAGGGTCGGGATCTGCTCTGGCCGGATCACCGGCTCACCCGGGCCTGCGCTCCACGACTCCGCTGCCGCCTCAGGGACCTCAACCTCATCCGCTGGTCTCACCTGAGTCGGGTCAGGCACGTCGTCTGCCTCGGCGGACTCGGGCTCCTCACCTGGCTCCGTCGGCTCTGGCACATCCGGTGTGGGCACCGACATCGCTGGCGACTCATCACGGTCCTGCGCCTTGGTGGGCTCCGAGAGCTCAGAGACGGGTGCGGCATGGTGGGCCTTGGGATCCGGCTCCGGCTCGGGGACGGCAGACTCAGGCGACGGAGCCAGCATCGGCTGCTCGGACGGCGCCTCCCAGATCAGGCGGGAGGCATCCACCAGTCCCGCGATCAGCGGAAGCGAGCGGCCACCGGCTTCAGGGGCGGTCAGCTCCACCGTCGCCGGACCGCTCACGATCTTCTCCTCCCAGGTCGTCACCTCCTCCCCGCTGACCGTCACCTGCCCGCCTGCTGCGGCAATCCTGATCTGCAGAGGACCGCGCACTGCGACATGGGCGTCGTCGGAGAGGATCGCAACGGCGAATGAGGGAATCGTCAGCAGACCTGTTCCCGTGGTCTCCATCAGCACTTGCAGGAAGCTCCCGAGACGCGGCTCACGCGACTGTGAAAGCCATATCCGCTCCGCCTGCTCATCGCTCACCTGCCCATCCAGGAGCGCCATCCCCGTCTCCCAGACCAGAGCCCGGTTGCCGCCTGGAGTCCAGCGCATCGTCATGATGGCACCTCCAGATCCTGGACCGTATCGTCTTCTCCGGGGATGGTTTCACCATCCGGATCAAAGTCAACGCCATCTGCCTCCACAGTGTCAACGACGATGACGACGGCTGTGACATTGTCGCGGCCTCCAGCGCGTTTTGCGGCATCAACCAGGGACGTCGCCTTCTCATGGGGGTCGCCATCCCCCAGCAGGAGCGTGGTCATCAGGAACTCGGTCACCTCGGAGTACAGACCATCGGTGCAGATCAGGATCTGGTCCCTCTCCTGAACGCTGAGCAGCCACTGGTCCGCGACGAGTGGCTTGACCATCCCGGCTCCAAGAGCGCGGGTGATGACACTGCGAGTTCCCTCCCCAGGGCGCTCCCAGATCACCGAGTGATCCTCGCTGATCTGGGTGAGCTCCCCCTTACGCAGCAGATACACCCGGGAGTCACCGACATTGAACACCAGCCAGCGAGGCTGGTTGGATTGCAGGGTCAGCACGACACCCGCCAGGGTACTGCCCGGCGGCCGTCCCTCACCCGACAGCCGGGACACTGCCGCGCTGGCGTTGTCGATGGCCGTCAGCACATCCTCTCCCGTGGCCCACCTCCGATTCGCGAGCGGGAGGAATCGCTCGACGGCAGTTTGCGACGCCGCCTGCCCACGGGAGTGACCACCCATGCCATCAGCCACAACGAAGCACGGAGGCGCTGTGATGTAGGAGTCCTCGTTGTGCGGCCGCACCAGCCCCCGATCCGAGCATGCGCCGAACCGGACCTGAACCACAGGCTCTGTGAAACTGCTGTGCGATGTATCGATCATGACTCCACCTGGAAAGAACGCCCACCTAGATGTACCACGGTGCCGGGGCGGACCGGCGTCCTCAGGTGCTGCTCAGCACGCCACTTGGTTCCCTCGAACTCGAAGACGATGCCATTTCGGGCCCCAACGTCGACGACGTGAACCTCCCCCTCCTCCGCCAAAACCACAGCATGGACCTTGGACATCTTCATCGTCTCGTCTATCAGCTCATACGGATGGGCCGCAGGATAGGACGCCGGGGCAGACGGGTTGCGGCCAAAGACCATCGGGGACTCCAGGCGCAGCACCGTGCCGTCGTCGAGACAGATCCTGGGATCTGTGAGCATCGCCGACTCGTCGAGCATGGTCTCATCACGTCCGGCCTGCGCTCCAGGCGCATTCCCCTGGGCTGCGACACCTGCCTGCGGCGACTGCGCGACGGGAACAAACTGCGGCAGCCCCGATCCGGCATATGGGATGGTCACTGAGGTGGGCGTCACCCCCTCGGAAGCGAAGGGCGAATGCTGAATCAGGCCGCCAGGCTGCCCGGCAGCAGGTGCGGGTGACGGAGTGGGAGCAGGGGCAGGAGCGGAGGGCGCGAACCCCTGCACGACCGGCCCCACCGGGGGCTGATGCGCCGAGGGCGCCGCGGACATGCCTGCTCTGATGGGCTGCGGGCCGTTCCCCACCGTCATGGAGGCTGGTTTCGCTCCCAGCGCCGACTCATCCTGGATGTCCTCAGGCCACGTCGCGACAAGCCCAAGCCACCGGTCGACCGCCGACTGGCCGCGACGATAGGTGGCCAGCAGAACGATCGGCATGACGCCAAGAGTCAGCACGGAGGACAGCCCTGTGATGAGGATCTGCCCAAGCAGCCGACCGCCCTGGGGGCGTGTGGTCACCGGGTCGCGGTAGTCGAAACTCAACAGCAGGGAGCCTATGGTCTGAGCTCGTCTGAGCACCAAAACCAGCTGCGTCACGACGACAGCCAGCGCGCAGATCCCCAACACGATCTCGATGACCCCGACCCGGTAGCCGGCTGGCCCCCTGGCGCTGCTGAGGAAGAGAAGCAGCTCTCCTCCGATGAGCAGCAGCAGCGGCGCAGCGTTCAGCAGGTATGCGCCAACGCGCGCTCCCCGCCCGACGAGCGCCCGTTCCAGGCGCGGTGACAGGCTCGTCTCAGGCATCCTTCACCTCCTCGGTCGAGGCCGTCCCCCGCGGCTGGGGTCGTCCAGGCTCATGGATGGAGCCTGCCGCCGGCTTGTCCGCCCGTCGGAGGGAACGCAGCGACAGCAGAGCCAGCGGTCGTCGATACCACTTCACCTGATGCAGCATGCCACGTTTTATCTCATCCACCTGCCGCCAGGCATCCTCAGAGGTCGCAGACGCCACCGGAACCGGACTGTACAAGGCGGAGTCCATCAGCTGCGCGGCGGGTGTGATCGGCACCCCGGGGTAGGCGTCCTGCAGTTTGACGGCCGCCTCCCGCCGGGTGTCACCCGGCGCTGACCGGAATCCGAGATCACGGGCCCGGTCGATGATGTCCCTCCACCCGCCGAACACCGCATCACGCGCCACAGGCGCATTACGGCGGCGCAACGTGCGCCTGGCCTTCAACGCCAGGATCAGCAGGAACGGCGACGCAACCAGCCCCGCACCGCCGAGGACCCCGAGCGCAGCCAGCACCAGCACCCAGTCGATGGTGAACTTGTCGTCGCCCTCCCCCTCCTCGGCGTCACGGTCGGCGAGCACCGGCTCTTCCGGCAGCTTCTCCGGCGGGTTCGGTGGCGGATCGACCTGTGGCTTGGGCTTGGGCTTCGGCTTGGGAACCTCCGTCTGCAGGGTCTTGTCCCGGTTTGGGGTGGGGTTGAAGGCCACCCAACCGACGCCCGCGAAGTGGGCCTCCACCCACACATGAGCCTCGGTGCCCTTGACCTGCCACTCCTGGCCCGGATGCTGCTCCGGGTAGAAACCCATCACCACGCGAGCGGGCACCCCAAGCTGGTTGGCCATGATCGCCATGGCAGTGGCGTACTGCTCGTCGTCGCCGACCAGCGCGGGGCTGCTGAACATCGTGGAAAGCCGTTCGGTGGTGTGCCCCGAGCGGGACTTCTGGTCGGAGCCGTCGGAGTAGTAGCCATCCTCGCGGAGCCTGGTCTCGATCGCGACCATGCGCTCGAAGTCCGTTCCCACGCCCTCCGTGTATTCGGTGGCGCGGGCGGTGAGCACCTCGGGAACGCCCTCCAGCCTCGCCAGAGGTTCACGTCCTGCGGTCTCCGCCCCCAACTCAGCCCGCTCCTGCGAGGACGGCTCCGGCGTGACCGCCGCCTTCAGCAGATAGCGGTCACCCGGAACCAGGGCACTGGTGGTGAGAGTCTGATTCGCAGTGCGGTTGTGGTAAGCCCCCTCAGACAGTTTGACGGAGCGCTCACCCAGGAACTCCAGCCAGCTCGGGACACCGGCCTGCGGCACCCAGACGTCGGAGTACTCGGCCACTTCGACGGACAGGTCTGCGCTGGCCTCAACATCCTGGGACACGGCACGTCCGGTGCGCAGGTACTGGTTGGCCTGCTGGGACACGTTGAACACGTTCCCGTCGTAGCGGTCCATCACCGCCAGCCGCAGCCGCGCACCCTCCGGCATGCCGGTCACCGTGAACAGCGTCGTGTCCTTGAGGTCCAGCTCCATCAGCCGGTAGCGCATCAGCGGCGACGGATAGTTCCGCAGATCAAGAGGCGGGGCGATCCGGTCGCGCAGCACCTGCCGGTCAGCTCGGGCACCCGTCGCGGCGGTGGCCCCGACAGCGCCCGTGGCGGCCAACCCCAGGATCACTGCGGCGGCCACCGCCTGACGCGCGACATGCGTCGCGTCAGCCCGGCGATTGACCAGAATGTCGGCATTGTCACTGCGCTGAGCCGCCAGCTGATGCAGCCACACCCACGCAACCATTCCCAGCCCCAGCGCAGCCCCAAGCCACAGCGCCGTGGGCGCAGTCCGCACCCCGAAGGCGATGCTGAACCCCAGGAAGACAGGTGGCATCAGCAGAGGCCAGAACACGGCCCGCCACCTCAAGGCGACGGTGGTGGCGACCACACCGGCCAGCAGCCCCGACAGCCACGGCACGACCGCGGGACCCGTGAAGTCGCCCGCCGGGGTGGCTATGGTCAGCAGATCCCTCCAGCCCTGGACCGTGAGCAGCACCAGGCGACGCAGCGTCTCCAGCGTGGGGATGAAACCGGCGACGGTGGTGCGGGGCAGAGCCACCGCGCCACCGAGCAGCAGGTAGGCGAAAGTGGTCGCGAGCACCGTCAACGCCGCCGACAGCCGGAACCGGGCCGTGACCCAGCCCACAGCGACACCCACGGTGATGCCCGCGAGTCCCGGGACAAACCCCTGCCAGCCTCCGAAGGCCGGCTGCAGCGCGACAACTCCGGGAACAAGCAGCGCCCACATCCCGAGCGTCCTGACCACCGATCCCCTCATGTCAGGCTCCCCAGCGCCCTCGGAAGCTCCTCCACATCAGGCAGGTCCAGCACCGTGATGTCCCCCACCTGATGACGGGCGAGCGGCAGGTCCGACTGATTGCGCAGCGCAAAAGTTCTGATCTGTGGGGGAAGCACCAACTGCGCGGCGCGCAACTCCACCGGGTCGGTTCCGCCCGTGACAAATCCGGCGACGGAGATCCCCGAGGCCTCATTTCCCGCCAGCAGCGCCAGCTCCCGCAGGCTGGCTCCATCGTCCGCCAGCTCCACGCGACACAGCTCGTCGAGCAGCCCCACGCCCGTGGGGAACATCACCCGACCGGCAGAGGTGTAGAACGAGACCTGCCGTTCCTCCCGCAGCGCGGCAAGGCCCAGCGACGCAGCAGCCGACAGCGCGGCCTCGAAGTCGTCGTCGGTGGCATAGTCGCGACGCACCGTCGACAGCAGCAGCAGCAGGTGCGCCCGCATCGTCTCCTCGAACTGACGCACCATGAGTCGGCCGGTGCGGGCAGTGGTCTTCCAGTGGACGGAGCGGCGATCGTCACCGGGAACGTATTCACGCAGCGCGTGGAAGCTGACATCAGAGCTGGACAGGTTGGCTGTGGTGACGCCCTCAACGTCCTTGAGGAAGCCGATGGCGGTGGCCTCCACCATCACCACCTTGGGGTGGATGAACAGCTCCTGCGGGGGCGTCAGCTCCCTGGTGCGGCGCATCAGACCCACCGGGTCGGCCTGCACAGCACGCACCGGCCCGACGGGGATCACGCCGCGCCGCCGCGTGGGGATGGAGAACAGCTCCTCATGGGAGTCGTCGGCGCCCAACGCAGCCACCCGGAACCGGGCGACGACACGACCGACGGGAAGCTCAATGGCGGCCGCGGGCGATCCCGCGCGCTGGCCGCGGACCCACACCCGTCCCAGGCCCGGCTCTCCCACCTTCACACGCGGCTGATGCAGCTCAAGCGTCACGTCATGGGTGACGCGACGCAGGGTCAGCAGCACCGCGACGGCAACCAACGCCAGAGCGAGAAACCCCAACGCCCGGAACTCCAGCCACCCCCACAGCCAGCCGACGACGGCGCACACCGCACCGAGCCCGGCAACGCCCCAGCCCAGTGGGGTGACGGCGGACACGAGAGCCGTGCGCCGCACCCGATCCCGCAGGGCCACAGCCGCTTCCCCCAGGTTCCGCAACCTCACAGGGTCAGCCAGCCTGGTTCGCCGGGCTGGGCACGGTGCTCAGGACCCGCGCGACGACCTTCTGCGCCGACGATCCGCCGAAGGTGGCCGTCGGGGACATGATGATGCGGTGTGTCCACACCGGGGCCACTAGCTCCTTGACATCGTCAGGGATCACGAAGTTGCGGCCGTGGGCTGCCGCCCAGACCCGGGCTGCACGCACCATGGCGATTGCGCCGCGCGTCGAGACGCCCATGGATGTGTCGGGGTCGTTGCGGGTGGCCTCGGCCAGGTCCTGGACGTAGTCGAGGATGGCGTCGTCGACGTAGTTGTCCCGCACCAGGTCGCACATCTCGGCAATGGCCTGCTGCGAGATGACGGGGCTCAGATTCTTGGAGCGGTCCGGCTGCGCAGACTCGGCCAGCACCTTCCGGGCCGCGTCACGGCCGGGGTAGCCGACGGAGGTCTTCATCAAAAACCGGTCCAGCTGGGCCTCGGGAAGCTTGTAGGTTCCGGCCTGCTCCACCGGATTCTGGGTGGCGATCACCATGAACGGACGACCCGCGGAGTAGCGCACCCCGTCGACGGTGACCATCGCCTCCTCCATCACCTCCAGCAGCGCGGACTGGGTTTTCGGCGAGGCCCGGTTGATCTCGTCGGCCAGCACAATCGACGCGAAGATCGGGCCCTTGTGGAAGTCCCACTGCCCCTTCTCCTGGTCATACATGGTGATGCCGGTGATGTCGGAGGGAAGCAGATCGGGGGTGAACTGGATGCGGCTGTGGGTGCCCTGCACCGACGCGGCGATGGCGCGAGCCAGGGCCGTCTTGCCGGTGCCCGGGGCGTCCTCCAGCAGCAGATGCCCCTCGGAGAGCAGGCAGGTCAGCGCCAACCGGATCACGGGGGCCTTGCCCAGCAGAGCCTGACCGACGTTGTCGACGATCTTCGCGAAGGTGTCCGCGAACCAGGCAGCATGCTCAGGCGTGACTGTCATCTGCGTTCTCTGTCCTCTCTGTCACTGCTGTGTGCAGTCGCCGGTCAGGTTCCTGCCGGCCCCGAATCCGGTGTCTATGTACCATCTCTGGAACCGGCCCTCGAAGTAGCCGTCCTGATTGACGCTGAGGGTTCCCGTCTCCGTGTAGCCGCCGTATTCGAGTGTGCACGTCACCTGGGAGTTCGGCCTCCACCGCTCCAGCCGCACATGGTACTGATTGCAGGAGGCGTATGGGCAGTTATCCCCAGCTCCGAGGGCTGGCCCGTGAAGGTCAGTGACGTGGGGCGCATCCCAGCTCTTCCCGCAGGCCTGGGTGCTGGTGCTCTGCCCCTCCGAGTTGGTTGCCGTGACCGTGATGCAGGCCTGGGTGCCGAAGTCGACGTCCTGCCCCCCGCCGCCGCTGGCAGCGCCGCTGCTCTCACCGGCAGAGGTGGTGATCGTCGACGGACGTCCCCCTGAGTTGGGATCCTGGGTCCAGCTGTAGTTCACCCGGCGATAGGAGCCGGAGGCAGTGACGACCGGGGCTGCGGGTGGCGCATAGGCGTTGACGGTGGCCGTCGCGGACTCACCCTCCGCGGTCTCGCCGTTCACCGTCGCAACAGCCGTCAGGGTGACCGTCACATCACGACCGTTGACGAAGGCACCATGGGTGATGGTCTCCCCGCTGCCGACGAACCCGGAGGCTCCGCCCGCCGACCAGCGGTAGCGGATCTCCTCAGCCCTCGCGCCCTTGCCGTCGGCCCCGGAGAAGGAGAATCTGACCTGATTCGACACGCCGGTGGGTGTCAGAGAGAAGCCTGCCGGCGCACCCGGCGGCTGGAACGCCCGCACCGCATTCGATGCCGGCGACCAGTCGCTCCACAGACCTGACTTGTTGCTGGAGCGCACCTGGAAGGTCTTGTCCTCGGAGCTGACTCCCATGGTGACGGTCGTGCTGGTGGCAGATCCTGAGTACTTGACCTCACCGGATCCGGACTCCCGCAGCTCATAGACGAGGCTGCGGTCGCCATTGGCGTCGCTGGGCGCGCCCCAGCTGACGGTGGCGCTGGGCGTCGCACCGGAGGCCTGGTTCTTGCTCACCGTGGGAGCCCCCTGCCCGGCAGGCGCCCCTGCCGGGATCTCCGGAGCCGAGTAGTCGCTCCACAGGTATTCCGACTCGCGTGCGACATTGCCCTCCGCGTACCGGTTCAGCGCCTGGATGCGGAATCGGTAGGCGGTGCCGTTGCTGAGGCCCGTTGCCTGCCAGCTGGTGTCCGCGGTGGTGAACTCCGTCTGCCCATTGATGCCGGGGCTGACCTGGATCTTGTACTGGGTCACGGGGGAGCCGCCGTCGGGGACGGTGGTGGCGGGCCAGCTGAGGTCGATCACCCGGTCGCCGAACTTGGTGGTGGGCGTTGCGGGCTGGTTGGGTTTGGCATCGGGCCGTGCCGACGCCGGGGCTGAGGGGTCGGAGGTTCCAGCCTCGGTGACCGCCGAGACGGTGAAGCTGTAGTCGACGTTGTTCTGCTGGCCTGTGACGCGGCAGTTCGTCACCGCCTGGCAGTTCTGGGAGCCGCCGTTCCAGGCGACCGTGAAGTTCCGCAGGGCACCGCCGTTCAGATCACCCTGCGTCCATGACAGCTCCACAGTGCCGGAGACATCTGACTTGGCAGTCAGGTTCGTGGGCGGGGATGGCCTGTCCTTGACGGTGATGGAGACCTGACCGGTGACCTGCCGCGACGCATCACCGGTGGCGTCCTGAGCGACATAGGTCACCACGACACTGCCGGTCGCATTCGGGGTGACGTTCAACTCCATCCCAGAGCCGGTGACGGTGGCCGATCCCTGGGTGACCTGCGGATAGAGGATGGTGACCTCGCCTCCGCTGTCCTCGAAGGGGTTGGTGATCGCCTGGGTCAGGTCGAACGTCTTCGTCTGGCCAACCCGCCCCTCCTGCTCGGTCAGCTCGGCGATGGACAGCAGCGGGCGCGTTGAGGTCACCACGTTGAGCGGGATGCTCATCTCCTGGGGATCTGTGCTGCCGTCATGGACCTGGACGACGGCGGCTCCAGCCGTTCCCGGGGCAGTGCCGGACTTCGCGGACACCCTCATCTGCTGCCCGGAGACGCTGACGTCGAACTCGGGGGACGCCGACAGCAGCTGATAGGTCATCCGCTCGTTGTCGCCCTCATCAGGGTCTGTGACCATATCCCCCAGCGAGACATTGATGGGGGACTCACCGGAGGCCACATCCACGGGCGTGGGCCGCAGCACCGGCGGGGTCCGCCCCGAGCTGACGACCTCAATGGGCAGAGTCAGGGTGGCGCGCAGACCGTCCGAGTCATCCAGGCTCGCGCCGTCGTGCACCCCGAAGGTGACGGAGGTCGGCCCGTTGAATGCCGGATCGGGGGTGAACTCGATGATGGTGTCGCTGACGACTTTGAGGCCTTGGTCTGGTCCGCCGGTCCAGACGCCGGAGGCGGCGGTCACGGAATCGGCTGACGTCACCTTGGCCTCGTGGCCGGGGCGGGTGAGCACATACTTCGACAGGTCAATCTGCAGCGGCTCACCGCTCTTGGCCTTGGCGGGCAGCTGCTCCGGGTCGAGCGTCGGGGCCAGGTGCCTGGTCCCGGGCACGAAAATCGCGGCCTGGGCCGAATTGCCATCCTTGTCCGTGAGCGTGTACAGCAGCACCTGCGGATCCTCACGCAGCGGCACGACGACCTTCCCGCCCTCGGTGACCCTGGCCGGTTCCGCCACCGTGACCGTCAGGTCGTCGCGAGCCCCGTCGGGGTCCTCGTCGTTCTCCAGGACGGGCACCTCCACCTCGCTGTTGCGGAAGGCATCGGCCATGGCGACGCGGTCGTCGACGGCAACGGGCGGCAGCAGCGGCGCATTCTGGTCCACCAGGATGGTGCCGTATCCGGTGACGGTGGCCCCGCCGCCATCGCGGATCGCATAGGAGAACTGGTAGCTGCCCTCCTCTGTGGGCGCGACGACCCGCACATCCTGTCCGACGACCTCAAGGTCAGTCCTCCACGACCCGAGGGGGCGGGCTGAGTCCTTGATGACCTTGACCGTGTCGCCATCAGGATCAACGTCGTTCTTGGTGACCGGAAGGTCGAAACGCTGACCGGGACGGACAGTGATCTGATCGGGAACCGCGACGGGCGGCTGGTTGCTGTCCGGCGGGGGAATCACACCGACCTGGATCTTGCCCTCCCCAATGTCCCCGAACCGGTCCCTGACCTGGTAAGTGAAGGTGTCGGTCCCGTTGACGCCACGTGGCGCCGTGTAGGCGAGGTGACCTCCCTTGACCTGCACGCTGCCGAGGGTCGGGCCAACGGAGGCGCCCTCGATGAGTTCGACGGAGTCGCCATCGGGGTCCACGCCGTCGAGCGGCACCGCGATGTCGACCTCCGATCCCGAGAACACGCGGGCGGTGACCGGCACCGGGTTGGGTTTCTGGTTTCCAGCGTCGAGGCCCCGCACGGTCACGGTGATCTTCGCGCTGGCACGGTTCCCGGCGGAGTCTGTGGTGGTGTAGACGAGGTTCGCCGTCCCCGGGCTCTGGCCCGCCCTGAAACGCACCAGGTCACCGGAGACGAACGCCTCCCCCACTCCCTCGTCGCGCGTCTCGACGGCAGGATCGACGCTCAGGTCGAGGTCCGTCGGCGAGTAGTCGTTGCCCAGCACCGGAATGGTGACGATGTCCCCGGCCCGCACCGTCGCCTGGTCGTCGACGGCCACGGGCGGCTGGTTGGTTGCCTTGGGCGGCTGGGGAAGCACCAGAACCGTCGCCGTCGCAGACTCAGCGCCGTTGGAGACGGTGTAGGTGAAGCTCTGGGACTCGTTGAGTCCCGCGGGCGCTGAGATGCGCAGCGACGAGTGGTTGATGACCTCGACGTTCAGACCCTGACCCTTCTCCACTGACAGCGACCTCACCGCAAGCACCCCGCCCGCCGGGTCGGTGTCGTTCTCCAGCACATCCACCACCACGGAGGAGTTCTCCGGCAGCAGCGCCAGATCATTCTCAGCGCTCGGTGTTCTGGAGGCGGCAGCCGGGTCGAGCACATCGATCCGGACGCGGCTCTCGGCGATGTTGGGGCCGTCGGAGACCTTGTAGCTCAGTTCGTGGGTGCCTGCCCGGGTGGAGCTGAACAGCGCCGTCGCCTGCTCAAAGTCGGGTTGCAGCGTCTCGTCTGCGGCGGGCTGGCCGAGTTCGGAAAGCTGCAGGGGTTCGCCGTTGGGGTCGGAGTCGTTGCTCAGGGGCCGCAGCACCACCTCCTCGCCGAGGTTGACGACGTAGTGGTCGGCATTCGCCACCGGCGGCAGGTTCGTGGATCCGGGTGCGACCTGCACCTGCAGCTCCTCAGTTCTCTCCTGCCTGCCGTCGGAGACGGTGATCTGCACCTTCCGGTTTCCGGGTCCGAGCGTGCCGTTGTCACGCAGGGACAGGTAGCCGTCCTGCCGGAAGGTGACCTGCATCCCAGCGTCGCCGACGGCGTTGACCAGGTAGATGGGGTCGCCGTCAGGGTCCACCCAGTCTGGCAGCGCCGAGTATTCGACAGCGGCCTGCTCCGACATGCTGACGATGTTGTCGCGTTCCCGTTGGGGCGGTGAGTTGTCCGCCGCAGGTCGTGGGGTGACGGTGACGGTGGCGGGGTTGGAGACGTCCTGGCCGTCGAAGGCCTGGTAGGTGAAGGTCACCGGCGTGGTCTGGTCGGCTGGAAGGAAGATCTGCGCTGAACGGCCGTTTCGTCCGGGGGTGACCTGCACTCCGTCGGGGGAGTCCGCCAGCTTCACGGTCAGCACGTCGCCGTCGGGGTCAACATCATTCAGGAGCACCGGCAGGGTCGTGGAGGTGCCGAGGCGGGCACCGAACTCGTCATCGGTGGCGACGGGCGGCACTTGATCCTGGTTGTCGACGGGCTGCTCACGCCGAACCTCGTCGTCGGACTGCTCCTCGGTCTCCTTCTCCTGCTCTTGAACCTGGGATTTGATGAGCTCCCAGTTGCTGACGAGCTTCATGCCCTCATTGGGCAGGTAGATGTTGCCGGTGGCGTCGTTGATGACGACGATGTCGCGGTTGATGCGGAAGGTGGGGGTCTTGGCTGCGGCGAGCGTGTCGTTGACGGCGTTCAGGTCGTCACCATCGCCCGCGCAGTCGCGGACGTAGGCACCGGAGCCTCCCCAGGCCCCGTAGACGCAGCCTGCGACGTCTGCGGGGGCGGCTGGCTCCCCTCGGGGAACCTCTGTGGTCTTCGGGGAGCCGCCTGTCAGGGGGACGGTGATGAGCGATTCAGCGGTGGCGATGCTCACCTGGCCCTCGGTGAGGCTCGGCAGCTGGGCGCGGACCGCGCCATCGGCTTGGGGAACATCGATGGACCTGCCGGTGGTGCGCACCCGGCCGGCATCAACGGCCACCACCTCGTGCTCGGCCACGGTCAGTTGGGTCTCGGAGGAGACCCCGCCGTCGATATGGCCCGCGGACTCGGTGGTGAACTGGGTGCCCCTGGGCGAGACGCGGGTGACGGCACCTTCTTCATCCACGATGAACCCCACACCGTCGCGTCCAACGACCACATGCGGTCGCTGAAGGTCCTCAGCCACGGGTGCGGCGGAGGCGGTGTTGAAGGCGGGGAAGTCCTCCAGAGTGGTGGCCCACACCTTCCCCTCGGCGGCGTCGGCGACCAGGACGGTGTTGTCGCCGTGCACGACGGCCATCTCCCCCACAGTCACGCGAGAGTTCAACACCAGCGACGAGGTCGCGATGGTCGTGGCCGCAGCACCCTGGGCGTCGTGCAGCAGGACGCGGTTGCCCTCCTGGCTGACGTCGAATTTCCGGGAGGCGGGGTCGATGCCGCCATCGAGGGTGCGGGACTGGTAGTTGAGATGCCCGACGAGCCCCTCAGCGGGGTTGGTGACCCAGACGCCGCCGTCGTGGAGATCCACCTCCGTCGCGGGAATCCCCTGATGCACCAGAGCGAAACCGGTCAGTGACGCCAACAGCAGTCCGACAATGCCCGTCTCAATGCGACGGCGTGTGAACAGCAAGTCAACATCCCCTCCCCGTAGCAGGCTGACATCTGATTCGGGTGCCACATGGAATCATAACCTTTGGGAAGCCTGAAACACAGAACAGGAATGGGGAGAACAACCCATCCACCCCTCCCCCTGTCTTTCGTCGGAGAGGGAGGGTTCGCTCAAGCCCACGCAGCCTCTATCTCTTTCTCTCTTTCGGCGGCCCAACGCCATCGACGACGGTTAGTAGTAGTAGGGAAACTGCGACCAGTCGGGCGGGCGACGCTCCAGGAACGAGTCACGGCCCTCCACGGCCTCGTCGGTCATGTAGGCCAGGCGGGTCGCCTCACCGAGCAGCACCTGCTGACCGACCAGGCCGTCGTCGATGAGGTTGAAGGAGTACTTCAGCATCCGCTGAGCCGTCGGGGACTTCGCGCAGATCCTCGCCGCCCACTCCAGGCCCACGTCCTCCAGGTCGGCGTGGGGCACCACCTTGTTGACCATGCCCATCTCGTGGGCCTCCTGGGCGTCGTGGACGTCGCCGAGGAAGAAGATCTGGCGCGCGAACTTCTGCCCCACCTGCCGGGCCAGGTAGGCGGACCCGAAACCACCGTCGAAGGAGCCGACGTCGGCGTCGGTCTGCTTGAAGCGGGCGTGCTCGGCGGAGGCCAGGGTCAGGTCGGCGACGACGTGGAGGGAGTGCCCGCCGCCTGCGGCCCAGCCGTTGACGAGCGCGATCACAACCTTCGGCATGAACCGGATGAGACGCTGCGCCTCCAGGATGTGCAGGCGGGCGAGCCGGGCCTTGTCGACGGTGCTGGCGGTGTCGCCGTCGGCGTACTGGTACCCGGCGCGGCCGCGGATGCGCTGGTCGCCGCCGGAGCAGAACGCCCAGCCGCCGTCCTTGGGGCTGGGGCCATTGCCGGTCAGCAGCACGCACCCGACGTCGGCGCTGGTGCGTGCGTGGTCGAGGGCCGCAATCAGCTCGTCGACGGTGTGGGGTCGGAAGGCGTTGCGCACCTCGGGTCGGTTGAAGGCGATCCGCACGGCGGCGACGTCGCGGGCGCGGTGGTAGGTGATGTCGGTGAAGTCGAAGCCGGGAACCTGGTCCCACCTGTCGGGTGTGAACGGTGAGGTCATGGGGTGAGCCTAGTCGTGCGGGTCGAGGAGGTTGCGCTCAGCCGTGCGGGCGTTCCAGGGCCCGGCGGGCTCGGTCGGGGAAGTTGGTGATGATCGCGTCGACGCCGAGGGCCGCGAGCCAGCGGATGTCGTCGTCCTTGTCCACCGTCCAGGCGTTGACGCCGATGCCCGCCTCGTGGCACAGCCACATGTAGTTGGGCTGCTGGAGGGCGTGATAGTTGGGGTTCAGGTGCCGGGCTCCGAAGGAGGCTGCGTATTTCCAGGGGTCGTAGAGGCCCTCGGAGTACAGCAGGGCGAGGCGCTCCGCGGGGATGAGATGCCGCAGATTGGCCAGGGAGAAATGGTTGAACGACGAGAACACCACCCGGTCCAGCAGCCCCGCCTCCTGCACCAGCGTCAGGGCGTCGTTCTCCATGCCGGGGTAGAGCTCGACGGTGTTCTTGAGCTCGATGTTGATGACCAGCCCGGTGGGCTGCAGCAGCTCCAGAACTTCGCGGAGCGTCGGGATCTGCACCTTGGTGTACCCGACGAACCCGTTGATGAAGTTGCACAGTCGCAGCTGTTCGAGGGTGAGGTCCACCACCTTCCCGAAGCCGTTGGATGTGCGGTTGATGGTCTCGTCGTGGATGACCACGAGGTGCCCGTCGGCGGTCCGCTGCACGTCGAACTCGATGCCATCAGCCCCCATCTGGATGGCCTGCCTGAAGGCCGGGATGGTGTTCTCGGGGGCGTATGCCGATGCTCCACGGTGAGCCCAGATGCATGTCATGCCCAATGTTTACCCTGACATGCAGCTGGGCGGCAAGCTTCTCCCCGGCTCGTCGGACAGGTTCAGTCGACGCCCCGTCATCTGCTGGCCTCGGCTTCTTGACCCCGCAGCCACGGGCTCAGCGCAGGTCAGCGTCACGGGCCAGGATCACCAGGCCCACCCGGTCGCGGCGATCCAGCTTGGTCAGCAGCCGACTGATATAGGTTTTCACGCTGGAGGGGGCCAGGTGCTGGGTCTCGGCTATCTCCGCGTTCGTCAGGCCACGCCCCACAGCTGTCAGCACTTCCAGCTCCCGTTCGCTGAGCCGCTGCAGAAGCGCTCTGGCCGCTGACCGACGGTCACCCTCCCGGGGCTGCACGTGGCGGTTCAGGTCAGCCCGGGCCAGCAGCTCACGGGTGATACGCGGAGCCAGAACGGCATCACCGTGCGCGACGGCCGCCACGGCATCAACCAGCTGCTGCATCGTCGCATCCTTGAGGAGGAATCCCGAGGCACCGGCGTCCAGCGCAGCGAACGCAGCCTCGTCCTCGTCGAAAGTGGTCAGGATCAGCACCCGCACGTCCGGGTGGGCAGCAGCGAGCTGGGCAGTGGCGGCAATCCCATCGAGACGCGGCATCCGCACGTCCATGAGCACCACCTCGGGGTCTGCCTTCCCAGAACCGATGAGGTCGAGGGCCTCCTGGCCGTCGGCGGCGACCCCCACGACCTCAATCCCGGGTGCGCCTCGCAGTTGCAGTGTGAGCCCCAGCCGGATCGACGGTTGGTCGTCGACGATCAGCACCCGGATCACGGGGCCAGCTCCGGAAGCCTGGCGGCCACTACCCACTGGTCGCCGTCAGGTCCTGCGGAGAACTCACCGCCCACCTCAGCGATGCGACGCGCAAGCCCGGACAAGCCCCGGCCGCCCCCAGCTGCCGGTGCCGCGGTGAGGGCCAAGCCGCTGGTCACCCGCACCTCGACTCCTCCCACCGCCGCAGGGGTGACGGCGACCAGGATCTGGGAGTCGTCGGCGTAGCGCAGCGCATTGGTCAGGGCCTCACGCACCACCGGCACAACGAGGGGATGCGCGACTTCGGGTGCGGGTCCGGCGACGACCCGGAGGCTCCGTCCCGCAGCCCGGACCCGTTGCGCCAGCGACGCCACCGTGTCGTCTCCGTCGTCGCTGGCGGGGTCGTCGCTGCTCAGCTGGGCAACCACCCCGCGGGTGCGGTCCAGTCCCAGCTGGGCAGTCTCCTGCAGCATGACGAGCGCCTCCCGGGCAGCGGCGGGGTCGTCGTCGAGGACGGCCAAGGCTCCTCGTGACAGGCTGATGACTGCTGTCAGGGCATGCCCGACGGTGTCGTGGAGATCGGTTGCGACGGCCATCCGGGCCTGTTCCTGCCGTCGGGCGGCGTCGGCGCGCAGCTCCCGGTCGCGGGCCTGCAACCGATCGTGCCTCCACCTGACCAGCAACCCAGCGGATGCCCCGGCCAGCAGCATGAAGGCCATGGAGAAGTAGCCCCCACTGGACCGGCCTCCGAGTGCCACGAGCCAGCTCCCGGCCAGTGCCGCCGCCTGCAGCAGCACGGTGGCCACCACCGCGGCGGGGAGACGACCCGCCCGCACGGCGCTGTACTGCACCATGACCGCCGGAACCATGACGAGAAAAGCACCAGTCAGCACCGCCTCAGCGAGCGCAGCGACAATCACCAGCCCCACTGCGGCCTCCGGGTGCCGGCGTCGCAGAGCCACCGCCACCAGCCCGGCAGCCGCGCAGACGATCTCCCACGGCAGCAGCCCCAGGGGGAGGTGCTGGATCAGTGGCAGCCGCCAGACCATCACCGTCAGGTATAGCGCAGCAAGCCCGCACCAGAAGCCGTCGACCAGGCGGGAGTTATGCTTCCAGCCCTCGATCCGGGCCTCGAAAGGAGTGCGCCGCACCCGGATGTCGCTGCTCACCTCACGCCTCCATTCGTGCCGCACGCCACCTGGCAACACCGTAGAGTGCGATCACCCACGCCAGCCCGATCCCAGCCCAGCCTGTCATGTCCGCATAGGAGAAGAGCTCGTCGCCACCCTTCGCGGTCATCGCGTTCACAGGCAATGCGAACGGCACCAGCCCTGAGAGCCCCGGAGCCACAACCCGGATCGCCATGGCCAGGATCGACCCCAGCAGTCCGGTGACCGCCAGCCCTGAGAACTCACGAATCCACAGCCCAGCCGCGGTGATGACACATCCGACGGCCCAGTAGCAGGGCACCGCCGCCAGGGTGCGGCCCACGATCACCGCGAGTCCGCCGTCCACGAGCAGGTCCTGTCCGAAGCCCATCACCACGATGGTTCCCAAGATCATGCTGGAGAACACCAGCGCCGTGACCGCAGCACGCTCCAGGTTGCGCAGAGCCTGGGCACGTAACAGCACCCCTGCCCGGTCCAGCGACCGGGCACGCTGCCAGCCCCGGGCCCTCTGCTCACGGGCTGCATCGACAGCCGCGAATATCGCCATCCCGGCGGGAAGGAACACCGTGGCGGGCAGCTGGGCGCCGTTGATCAGCACAGCCTCCCAGGTCATCTGCTGTTCGACATAGATCTCCTGGTTGTACTGATAGCTCCAGAACCCGGATAGTGCCCCCAGGAGACCGAACAGGGCAGCGGTGGCGGCCACGGGCAGCAGGGAGGTCTTGCGGCGTTCCCACCGCCAGGCACACATGGTCAGGTGACGGGGCCGGGTGATGGTTGCTTGAGTCATGACAGTTCCTTGGGTTTGGTGACGAACCAGATGGCGGCGGCGGTCCAGGCGGCGGCCAGGACGATCAGGGCTATGACGTCGAAGACGCCGGTCGGGGTGGTCAGCAGCTGCGGGGTGGCGGCTGCGGTCCCGGTGAGATAGGCGCTGGCGGGCTCCAGCGGGGAGGCGCCGACGATCAGGCTCCAGGGTGTCAGCCACCCGGCCTCGGGAATGCGAAGCGGTTCAAGTGCCGATGTCAGGAATGCCCCGGCCACGCTGACGATCAGGCCGATGGGACGGTCAGGAAATCGCATGGCCAGCGCCAGCTGCACGGCAGCGATGGCGACGGACCCCAGCAGGAGCACGGCCAGGCAGCGGGCCGCCGTCGCGGGCAGTTCCGGGCTGGACGGCATCCCGGTGGCGACGCCGAAACCAACCGCGACCACCACGAGCAGCACACAGCACAGGGCTGCCAGGGCATTCAGGATCAGCAGTTTCGCCACAAACCGCTGCCGTAGGGACTGGCCCAGCGCATCGAAGACCTGTCCCATCCGTTCCTGATGATCGACGGCGGTAAGCCGCGTTGCGATCACGGCAATGAAGATTGGGCAGAACAGCTGGGCCATGCCCATCACGTCGAGGAGGGCGAAGTCGGTCACCGCGAACTCGTTCTTGGCCGATCGGTGTTGGACCAGGAAGACCGTCCACACAGTCCACAGTCCCAGGATACCGGCGGTGGACAGGATGATCCGGCCTCGCCGCTGCTTGCGCAGTTCAAGTTTCAGGGGAAGTGCTGCTGCGCTCATCAGACCATCACCTGCTCCCGACGGGAGGTCTCCTGGGGACGCAGGCCCACGGGGAGGGTTGCGGCGGCCGGGACAGCCGTCTCCGTCAAGGACAGGAATATCTGCTCCAGCGACCGCCTGCGATGCTCAACACGAGTGATCTGATGTCCCGCACGCGCCAGCGCTGCGACGCCATCGGCCACGACCGGGTCGGGCAGGTAGCTGGAGATCAGCTCGCCTCTTTCAACCCGGGTGCGGATGCCACGCTGGGCCAGGACGTCGGCGGCACCGGACAGGTCGGAGGTGCGGAACACCATGCGTCCCTGGTCCCGGAGCCGCGAGAGGGGCCCCTGGTAGCGCAGCTCGCCGTCTTTGATGATGCCGACGTCGTCGGCGATCTGCTCAATCTCGCTCAGGATGTGGCTTGAGACCAGCACCGTGATGCCGTGCTCCCGGGCTAGGCGCACGATCAGGTTGCGGATCTCGACGACTCCCGCCGGGTCGAGTCCATTGGTGGGTTCGTCGAGCAGTAGCAGGCGTGGCCCGCCGACCAGCGCAATGGCGATGCCGAGCCGCTGCTTCATACCCAGCGAATACTGGCCGGCGCGGCGGTCTGCGGCGTCAGTCAAGTCCACCGTCTGCAACACCCACTCAACACAACTGCGGGACGCACCAAGGTAATCAGCGACAAGGGAGACATTCTCCCGTCCAGTCAAGCGAGGAACAAAGGCAGGCCCCTCAATGAGGGAACCGATACGAGGCAAGATCTCCGACGCATTGTGAACGAGGTCACGGCCGAGCATCTCGACACGGCCCGCAGTGGGGCGGGTCAGCCCAAGCAGCAATTTAAAGGTGGTGGACTTCCCAGCCCCATTGGGCCCAAGGAACCCATAGATACGGCCCTGCGTGACTTCAAGACCGATCTGGTTGACAACAGTGTGGTCTCCATAACGCTTAGTCAGCCCGGAGGTACGGATCAACATGTTCATGCATCCCATCGAACCGCCACAGAAACCGCGGAACAGTCCTCCACGGATGACACTCTCAGGCTACGGACTCCGGCCCCCTACCCCGTCGCGGTGCGGCGAATCCAGGCAGAAATCCTGCCTATGAGAACCACACCGACAGCCAAGGCGGCATAAGAGACGGTCATAACGCCAATCCAGTACCAGAAGTCGCTCCGCTTCGGATTGAGGAACTCATACATAGGACGGTCAGTCGTCGCATCCCAATAGTAGATACCCACGTAGGGAATCAACAGCAGCACCCATGTGATCACGGTCGAGAAGCCATTGTTCCCCTGGGCGCGACCCACAAACAGCCAGTCGATGACCATGGCGGCGGGCAGAATGAGGTGGGTGATAAGGCTGGGACCGGAGTAGTCGCCTCCCAGGAGGACGGCGAAGACGACGGCGGTGAACACACCCATGGTGGTGGCGAGGCCTCTCAGCCATGCGGTGCGCCCCTCCGTCCTGAGATGCGGGGCCGCCCAGAACAGCAGCAGGGGCCGCAGGACTCCGTAGGCGTTGGCCAAGAAAATGACGATGTTAGTCAGCGTGGTGAAGAACAGCAGCTGGTTGAGCATCGTCCACGGCGTGGGGGGCGGCACGAACATCAGGAACAGCGGATAGGCGGCCAGCACCGTCAGGACGAGACGCCAGGCGATGGTGCCCCAAAATGCCGTGGACCCCGGCTGGCGCGGATGATCCTCTACGGGGGGTCCGGCTGCCAGCGGCGCGGGCTCGTGGGGAAGGGGCGCGGGCTGACCCTGGGGGTCGAAGCCGTAGCCGGGCTGGGGGGTGTACTGCGGCTGCGGAACGTACCCATAGTCCGGAGGCGCATACCCCTGGACCGGCTGCGGGTTGTAGCCCGGGGCTTGCGGCGGGGGCACGTAGCCATACCCCGGGGCTGGCTGCGGGGGCGCGTATCCCTGAGTGGGCGCATATCCAGGCGGCGGGTAGGCGACGTGCGGCGCAGGCGCGGGCTGAGCAGGTTCAGGCAGGGATGGTGTGGAGGGTGGCTGCGGATACAGCTCGGGGAGCCGTTCAGTGATGGCATCCTCGATAGCCTCCTCCAGCAGCTCCGTCTTGGGCTCCTGGATCAGCTCTGTGACGGGCTCAGCCCGCACCTCCGTCGCGGCATCCTGGCTGGGCGGAACAGCGGGGTTCACGCGCACCTCAGTCGCGGGCTCAGCCTGCGGGACGCGCACCTGGGTGGCAGGCTCTCCCTGGGGCTGCGGGGGCGGTGCGGGCTGAGGTCCCGCTGGAGTCGAGTCGGCCATGATCCAATTTTTCCATCACCCCCTGTCAGCCCCAATGGAGACGGTCCCTGATTTCCACCCGGAATGCACTCTGAGTCCACGAAGGCCCAGCCCCTATCGCAACCATCCTGTGCACGAAACGCCGCACCGCACCCCGCCGACGTCACCATAAACCCGCCCTCGACGCCACAACCGGCGTTTCAGGCACACCGCGACAGCTACGAACCACCGTTGGCCACCGCAACTCGCTTCCCGACTGCCTGTACACGAAACGCCGCACAATGCACCGATGCCGTCGCCAGGGCCCCTCCCCTGCGCCGCAGACGGCGTTTCGCGCACACCACGACGACATCGGGATCAGCAGGGGAATCCCCTGCCCAAGCCCCCACTGAAACTGAAATGACCGAGTGGAGCGGCTCAGGCGACCAGTGACTACGCCGTGTGGTTGTCTGGGAGCGCACGCTCACGAACGGACAGACACAGACAAAAAGGAGTCACAGATGGCCCGGATTCTCATCACCGGATCCACCGACGGCCTCGGGCGGGGCGCCGCCGAGGAGTTGCTCGGCCTGGGACACGACGTCGTCGTCCACGCCCGCTCCCAGGAACGCGCCACGGCACTCGACGACCTGGTCTCCCGCGGCGCTGACCTGGTCGTAGGGGATCTCGCCCGCCTGGACGAGGTCCGGGAGATCGCGGAGGCTGTGAACCGGCTGGGTCGCATGGATGCCGTCATCCACAACGCGGGCGTCTCGGACGTCCCGGAGGCGCTGCTGCCGGTCAATGTCGTCGCCCCCTACGCATTGACCGCGCTGATCGACCGGCCCGGTCGCCTGATCTACGTCAGCAGCATGCTACACAAGGACGGGCGAGGCGACCTCGACGGCATCGACTGGTCGGGCGTCAAGGCCAACCGCAGCTACGCCGACAGTAAGCTCCTGGTGGCCGCGCTGGCATTCCACGTGGCGCGGCTGTGGCCAGCTGTGGTCACCAACGCCGTCTGCCCCGGCTGGATGCCCACCCGCATGGGCGGCCCGGATGCCCCGGGCGACCTGCGGGACGGCCGCGCCACCCAGGTCTGGCTGGCCACCAGCGACGCCCCAGAGGCCCTCGTCAGCGGGAACTTCTGGCAGCATATGGCGCTGCTGGAGCCCCACCCGACCACCCGGGATGAGAGGTTCCAGCAGGACCTGGTGGACTCCCTGGCCACCCACACCGGGCTGGCTCTGGGCTGACGGGCTCCGCTGCGCCTGTCTCCGCGACCCCAGGGCGACGATCTGCCGGTAGATGTCGGCTCTGGGAGTCGCTTTCCCTGACAGGCAGGTGCTCAGTCACGAAGACCTCGTGCCCACCCCTGAGGCCACCTGGGCAAGCGACAAACAAAGAAAGCAGAGATGGCAATGCCCAGAGCGCATGCCTCGTCACTCCTCGGCCTGCCCTGTAGCCGGCCTCCCGGCTCCCGGGCTGAGCCGACCGTCCTCGAAGCGGTAGATGCGCTGGCTCATGGCCTCCACCAGGTCGAGGTCGTGGGAGATCAGCAGCACCGAGATGCCCTGCTCCTCACGGAGACGGCGAACCAACGCCATCATCTGGGCCTGGACTGAGACGTCCAGCATTGAGCTGGCCTCATCCAGGAAGAGACATCTGGGTGAGACCACCAGGCACCGGGCCAGGGCCAGGCGCTGCAGCTGACCGCCGCTCAGCTGGTGCGGATACCGGTCCAGCAGCCCCTCCTCCAGTCCCAGAAGCCCCAACTGCTCCGCGATCACCTCCTGAGCCTGTGGGGGGTCTCCCAGTCTGAAAAGTCGGAACGGCTCAAGAAGGGACTGTCGCAGCAGCCATCGGGGGTTGAAGGCGTTGCGGGGGTCCTGGAAGACCACCTGCACCTCCCGGTGGATGCGACGACGTGCCGTGCGGGACAGCCCGACGACATCCTGTCCGCGATAGCGGATCTGCCCGGTCTGCCAGGAAACGAGCCCGAAGAACATCCGCAGCAGGGTGGACTTCCCGCATCCGCTGGGTCCGCAGACCCCGACGATCTCCCGCTCATCCAGGTGCAGGCTGACGTCGGTGAACACTGGTGTGCTGCGCCTTCCGAGAGGGGTGGGATAGCTCTTCGACACCCGGTTGTACTCGATCAGTGCTGAAGACACATCACTCTCCGTCCTCCGGGCAGCTCGGTCAGGGACTCCAGTCTGCGGCATGCAGGCCGGGCTCCACCGCAGCGCTCAGCGAAGGGGCAGCCCTCTGGTGTGGTGAAGAAGCTCGGGGCCTCTCCCGGTATCGGCTGCAGGCCCCGGCTCGGCATGGCGTCAATCAGGCCCCTGGAATAGGGGTGGAGTGGGTCAGTGAAGAACTCGCCAGCCGGAGCCTGCTCGATCAGTCGGGAGCCATAGAACACCCAGATCTCGTCGGCGATCTGCTCCGCAAGCGAGATGTCGTGCGTAATGACCAGCAGGGTGTGCCCGGCTGACGCCAGCCCCAAGATCACGTCCCGCACCCGGGACACATTCGCCTGGTCCAAACCCTTGGTCGGTTCATCGAGGATCAGGAAGGGCGGCCCCAACCCCAGGCCGGTGGCGATCAGCACCCGCTGGGCCATGCCGCCGGAGAGCTCGAAGGAGTATCTCCTCGCGATGTCAGACCCCAGGGAGACCCGCTCCAGCAGCCTGCGGGCGAAGCCCGCCTTGTCCCGGCGTCGCACCCTCCGCCGTCGGATCGCCGCCTCGGCCAGCAGCTCGTCGGCCCGGTGGGCGGGGTTGAGCGCGGACAGCGGGTTCTGCGCCACCCACCCCAGTTCGGAGCCGCGCAGCTCATCCCATTGCTTGTCCGGCAATCCCACCAGCTCACGACCCTGGAAACGTATCGAGCCCCGCAGCTCGGCGTTGTAGGGCAGCAGCCCCATGATCGCGGCGCCGAGCACCGACTTGCCGCTGCCGCTCTCACCGATGATCGCGGTGACCCGGCCACGCCGGATGACGGCCGACGTACCCGTGACCGCGTATCCCCAGCCCCGGGCGGTCTTGAAGCGGACGTGCACGTCCCGCAACTCGATCAGGGGGGTCATCAGCTCACCGCCAGGGTGTCGTTGCGGTGGACGTCCCAGTGGTCGCGCAGCAGCTCCCCCAGCCGGGCCACCGAGAACGCGGCGATGAACAGCATGAGGGCCGGGGCCACCAGGGCCCAGGGCTGCTGTGTGAAGTGCTGCCGGGCGTCCTGGATCATCACCCCCCAGTCTGGGGTGGGTGGCTGCAGGCCGACGCCGATGAAGCTCAGGGACGCGATCATCAGGATCGTGCGTCCCAGCCGATGCATGGCCAGGACGACCAGGGTCGGCATGACCAGTGGCAGCAGGTGCCGCACGATGATGTAGCCGCTGCCGGGCAGATAGACCCTCACGGCCTCGACGAACTGCTGCGACCGGAGCGCCCGAATCTGGGAGCGGACCACCCTGGCGACCCCCGACCAGCTGGTCAGGCTCAGGGCGACGAAGACCGACAGGTCGCTGGGACCCATGATGCCGATCACCGCGATCATGATGCTGAGCCCCGGAAGTCCCTGGAAGATGCTCATCAGCATCTGGATCGCCGCATCGACGATCCGGCCGTGCCAGCCTGCCAGCGACCCGAGGACGATGCCCGTCACCATGCTGGCCAGGGTGGCGGTGAAACTGATCAGCAAGGCCCCCCGCCCTCCGTGGATGACGCGGGACAGCACGTCGCGGCCCAGGCTGTCAGTGCCGAGCAGATGCGCTGCGCTGGGAGGTCTGTTGCGGAAGGTCATGGCGGTGACGACCGGATCGGCCGGGGCGACGACCGGGGCCAGCAGGCTGAGCAGCACCACCAGTCCCAGGAGCGTGGCGACGGCGATGATTGAGCGTCTCGTCCTCATGCGGTTTTCCGAACCCGGGGCTGGATGAGCAGTTGGAGGATGTCGACGACTAGGAAGATCACCAGGCAGCAGACCCCCATCACCACCACATAGGCCTGGATGGCCGGGTAGTCGTGGGAGTTGATCGACTTGAGGATCCACTGTCCGAGCCCGGGCAGTGCGAAGATCGACTCGGCGATCGTCGAGCCGCCCAGGATGCCGATGAAATAGTTTCCCCACAGCGGGAGGACGCTGGCCATGGCATTCGGCAGGGCGTGTTTGGCGGCGGCGAACCGGAAGGAGAGTCCCTTTGCCCTGGCCATCTCGAAGTACTCCTCCCCGAAGGCGGTCAGCAGGTCGGCGCGGAGCACCCGGGTGATCTGGGTGGCTGAGCTCATTGAGATCGCCAGGGCCGGCAGGATCAGGGAGGTGAGTCCCCGGTAGCCGCTGGTCGGGAACAGCCTGAGGGTCTCGGCGAAGACGATCACGAGCACGAGGGCGACGATGAACCCTGGAATCGCCGAGAAGGCGCTGGTGACCGCAAGGAACACCCGGTCGAGCGGGCTGTCCTTGTGCATCGCGAGATACAGCCCGAGCGGTACCGAGATGGCGATCAGCAGCATGATGGCCAGGGCGGAGAGCTGCACGGTCACCGGGATGCGCAGCAACAGCTCCTGTTCGATCCTCCGGTTCGTCATGAAGGAGACACCGACGTTCCCGCGCAGCAGCTGCCCCAGCCACAGGAGGTACTGCTCACCCAGGGAGCGGTCCAGCCCCAGCGCCCGCCGGACCTCCTGGAGCTGGTCCTCGGTGGGGGCGCTCACCCCGTCGGATGCCAGGACCGCGTAGGCGGGGTCTCCTGGGGCGATGTGCCCCAGGAGAAAGCTGAGCACGGTGATCCCGAAGAGGGTGAGGACCCCCTGGATCAGGTGCCGCAGCACAACCCGCGTCAGCGCAGTCACTGAGGGGGTCCCGCAGGGATCACTTGACCCAGTGCATGGCTGAGAGGGTCACGCCGTAGGCGGTCGCTTGGTATCCCGCAAGGTCACGGTGGTGGACCACGAGGTAATGGTCGTGGTACAGCGGCACCGTGGGCAGGGTCTCCACCGCCAGCTCCTGGAGCTTCCGGTAGAGCTCCATCCGCTTGGTCTCATCCAGTTCAGTCGCGGCCTGGGCGAGCAGCGCGTCCGCCTCCGCGTTGCTGTATCGCCCGCCGTTGTCTGGCCCCATGAACACCTTCAGCATGGTGACCGGGTCGCCGTCGGGCATGCCCTGGGTGTGGAAGGAGAGATCGAAGTTGCCCTCTGTGCGGCGTTTCATCTGCTCGCTGCCCTCCACGATGGAGATGGTCAAGTCGATGCCGATCTCCTTGAGCACTGACTGCACGTACTCGGCCTGCTCCTTGTAGGGGTACCGGTCGATGCCGTACTGCGGGACGAGCAGTTCCAGGGGGAGCCGCTGATCGCCGAGCACCTCTGCCGCCAGTTTCCTGGCCTGCTCGGGGTCATGCCTCGGGGAGTCCTGCACGTAGCCCATCTCTGAGGCATTCAGGGGATTCGCGGAGGGCACCGCATATCCGTGGTAGAACTCGTCGACGACGAGCTTGCGGTCAATGATCAGCGACATGGCCTTCACCAGGCGGGGGTCGTTCAGGTGCTCCCGCGACTGGTTGACCTGCATGAAGTGGGTGATGGTTGATGGCTTGGAGGAGACGACGAACTCATCGGATGCGCCCAGTTCAGCTGCCTGCGAGGGCAGGATCGCCCCGATGTCGAGGACGCCCTGGATCTCCCCCGAACGCAGGGCTGAGGCCCTGGTGTCGGCACTGGGCATTGAGAGCAGCTTGACGCTCTTGACCTTCGCAGCCTTACCCCAATACTTCGGGTTGGCTTCCAGGACCGTGTGCTGGTCGGCCTGATGCTCAACGATCCTGAATGGGCCCGTGCCCTGGACCACCCCGGAGAAGTCGCCGTTCTCATCCAGGCACTTGGGGCTCACCATGGGGCTGCCGAAGTTCGTCAGGCGTTGGATGGCTGACGGGGAGGGGGTCGCGAAGATCAGCCTCACGGTGTGGTCGTCGACCTTCTCAGCCTTCTCCAACCCGGGGTAGGTCTTCTTGGCGTCGAGTGTGTAGAACGGCGACTTCTTGGGGCTGTGCTGCACGACACGGTCGATGTTGGCGATCACCGCATCGGCATTGAACGGCTCACCGTCGTGGAAGGTCACTCCCTCACGCAGGGAGATGGTCCATTCCTTGCCGTCCTGGGACATCGACCACTTGGTGGCCAGCGCGGGCTGTGGCGTGCCGTCCTGCCCGAGGGTGACCAGCGGCTCCCACACCTGCGTGATGAGGCTGGTGTAGTAGCCGTCCTTCTCACCCGGGGTGAGGTCCCGGGCCGCGGCCAGGACGACCTGCTTGTCATAGAGCTCCGCGGAAGGGGAACTTCCCGGACCGTCGGGATCGCCTGTCCCGCATCCTGTGAGGGCGAGTATGAGGGCCACGAGGATGGCCAAGCGCTGGATCACACGCTTCACTGCATCTCCTATTAGTCGAAGGATCGTCGAACACTTGGGAGATGCGGTCGCGCAGAGATTCGCGCTCCTCGTGTGGCAGCGGAGTCCGGTCTGCTGGCACGGCCCCGGTTGCCTGAACTCGATCATCCTCGTGACCGGATCATCCCTGATGCACTTGGAGAGGTGTCTGACTGAGCTTGCGCATCACAGTTACGGGATAGTCCCGGATTCGCACCGGATTCCCTCTATGGCCAAAAGTATAGGGATAGGGGATGCACTTTCAGCATCCACGGCATGCCGCAATGTTTTGCCATGCGCGGCATCGTGTTCACAACGCGGGAACATATGCGCAGATTTCGGATGGTGACAACTCAATCTGCAGTTGCCCGCTGACCTGCCGTGTACCTTGTCTGAGTGCATGCTTCGGTTCAGGTTGCGATCCGGCGGTTCGCCGCCGCCACCAACCTCTCCATTCCCGGCCGCGGCTTCGACGCACCACCCGGCCCCCTCGCCGACGTCCTCCGCGCCATGGGTGGCCGCATCCGCGACGATGGGGTCGCCTTCGCAGACACACCCCAGCCCGGCCGCATCACCGTCACCCCCACCGCCGTCCACGCGCCCGACGGCTCCGTCCTCAACGGCCCCCACACGCCCGCGTCCGCGCGAATTGCCTGGGCTCGCACCCACATGCCGCTCACGTCACGACCCATTGACGGTGTCGCGGGCCTGCGCATCGGACTGGCTCTGGTGCTGGAGCCCAAGACGGCGGTGCTCGCCCTGCGACTCGCGGAGGCGGGAGCCGACGTGCGGGTCTACGGGCATCCCGACGAGACCCGGCCCGAGGTGGCCGCGGCCCTCCGTGACGCGGGCATCCCCGTCCACACAGGGCCGCCCGGGGAGCACAGCCGGCCTGCAGCTCCGCCGGAGGCGGCCCGCGACTTCCTCTCGCAGCGCCTTCACCTGCTGGTCGACGACGGTGCGCATCTCATCCGCTGGGCCCATGCCGTCGACGGTGCGCTGGAGGAGATGATCGGGGCCAGCGAGGAGACCACCTCCGGGATCACCAGGCTTCGGGCTGCCGGACGGGAGCTGCGGATCCCGGTGATCGCCGCGAACGACGCCCGCGCCAAGACGCTGTTCGACAACGCCTACGGCACGGGGCAGTCGTGTCTGACCACCATCCTGGATCTCCTCGACCCGGACGCGATGGGCTGGCCACTGTGGCAGGCCCGGGTGGCGGTCGCCGGGTACGGTGACGTTGGCCGGGGGTTCGCGAAGCTGACGGCCGCACTCGGCGGGACGGTCGCCGTCGCAGATCCCGATCCGGTGCGTCTCCTCCAGGCCCGCATGGACGGTCACAATGTCGGCGACCTCACTGCCCTGGCTCGCGACGCTGATCTTCTGGTGTCCGCCTCCGGGGCGGCGGACACCGTCTCCCTGGAGGTGCTGCACGCCCTGCCCGACGGGGCCGCCATCGCTGTGGCCGGTGGTGTCGACCAGGAGGTCGCGACCGCCCACGCCGAGGCGACGGGAGCCATCTGGAGGCCGTTCTCCCCCGCCGTGGAGAACCTCATCTTTCCCGACGGGCGGCACGTGCAGGTCCTAGACCGAGGTGGCTGCATCAACTGCACCGCTGGGGAGGGCAACCCCATTGAGATCATGGACCTGTCGTTCGGCGTGCAGCTGGCTGCCGTGGCGCATCTGCTGCACGACCCGCTGCCTCCCGGGCTGCACCGCCTTCCGCGGGAGGCTGACGACGCCGTCGCCGCAGCCGCACTGGCAGCATGGCGATGATCACCGTCCACTCCGCCGACCTGGTGATCCCCATCACCGCACCGTCGATGCCAGACGGGGCGGTGGCAGTCGACGGCCACCGGATAGCGCATGTCGGCGACCGGGACTGGGTGCTGGGCACGCTGCGCGACGCGGGCCGCGAGTTCACCGAGGTCCGTTGGCCTGGCGTCATCATGCCGGGACTGGTCAATGCGCACACCCACCTGCAGTACACGTGCCTGGCGGAGCTGGGGCGGGGAGCGTATCAGGGCTTTGACGACTGGGCGGCCGCATTCAATGGCCTCTACGACAACGGGTCTCACGACTGGGGGGCCGCAGCGGCCGAGGGAGCACAACAGAGTCTGCGCTACGGTGCCACCACCGTCGCCGATGTCGTCACCGATGCCTCCGCCGCGTCCGCGCTGCACGATGCGGGACTCCACGGGGTGGCGTACTGGGAGGTCATGGACTGGAGCAACGACGACTGGCGGACGGGTGGGCAGGCCGCCGTGGCCGAGGCCTTGGACGCAATGCCCGCAACTCCTGCCGTGGGCCTGTCGCCACATGCCCCGTATTCGCTGGACGCAGCCCCACTCCTTGACCTCCCAGATCTGGCCCGACACCGGGACCTGCGGCTGCACATCCATCTGGGCGAGTCGCGCCTGGAGGCGGAGTGGGCGGAGGGTCGTAGCGGGACGCTGGCTGATCTGTGGCGTTCCGATGTGGCGTCGTTCCGGGATCTGCGCGCCGGGGGCGGCGGGTATTCGGCGACGCAGTTCGTGGATCAGCTGGGGGTGCTGGGCCCGGACTGCCACGTGGCGCATGGGGTGTACATGACCGCTGAGGACCGGCGGCGGCTGCGGGCGCGTTCGACGGCAGTGGCGCTGTGCCCGCGCTCGAACCGGGTTATCGGGCTTGACGCTCCGCCCGTCGCAGCTTATCTGCGGGAGGGCAATCAGCTGGCGGTGGGCACAGACTCCCTGTCGAGTTCGCCGTCGCTGGATGTGCTGGCCGAGTTGGCGGAGTTGTTCAGCCTGGCCAGGGAGCAGGGCTATGGGCATCACGATCTGGGGCGTCGGCTGCTGCACGCCGCGACGCTAGGGGGTGCGATCGCACTGGGGTTGGGTGATGGGCGCGACCGGGTCGGCCAGTTGCAGGCTGGGGCGGTGGCGGACATGGTGGTTCTCGACGTACCGGTCACGGATGTCATCGGCACCATCGACCGCGTGGTCTGCCATGGCGCGGGACGGCAGGTTGCGACGCTGGTGGCGGGCGAGGTCCGCTGGCAGGCCCCCGCTTTGCCGTGGTGATCCCCACATTCTCAGCATCTGGCACCTAGAGGCGTTGCGCGTCCTCTGCCGTTCCATGCGCTCCCCCAGCCTCCAGGGGTGAGCGCCGCCGCGCATGAGGAGCTGTGGGCAGGGGAGGAAATGATCATACGGCCACGACAAGGAGAGTCGTCCGATGGTACGACAGATCCAGACTCCCCCTGGTCGACAGACGTACGCTAAGATCTTACTGAGAATTCTCAGTCTCTCTAGGAACACCTCAAGGTCACTGGCATGGGGTTGCAGATTGGAGTTGGAATGCGTGTTTTCCTGCGTCGGAGCCTGGCCGCCGCCGCCATCTCTCTGAGCTTGACGAGCTGCTGGTCGAGTGCAGGAGCCGACCAGGCGGTGCCCGCACTACCCCCTGTGCAGCAATCAAGCTCTGCCTTGCCAGCCGCGTCATCTGACGCACCCATCTCACCCGAGCCGACGCCCACCCCTGCCGATACCCCCGACTCGGACGAGGCGTCAGACCCCGTCGACACCCCCGGCCCGGCTACGACCTCAAAACCCACGAGGAAGCCTGCCCCCACCTCACCTGGGAACAAGCCTTCGAAGGAGGAGACCCCGCCGCCAGCCCAGCCGGCACCCGATCCGACGACACCCGAACCGCCTGCTCCCGAGCCTCCGGCCCCAGAGCCGTCAACGCCCGAACCCTCAACACCGACGCCATCGCCGACGAGGGTGACGCCCACGCCTTCCCCAACCCCCACGCCGAAGCCAACGCCAATACCAACACCGACGAAGCAGCCGTCTGCGAACCCAGAGTCGGGCTTTGCGACGGAGGTGCTGACCCTGGTGAACCAGCACCGAGCCAACGCAGGATGCACACCGCTGAAGCTCGATGCGCGGCTGACTCAGGCTGCGACCGCTCACTCGCAGGACATGGCGCGCAACGACTACTTCTCGCACACCAGCCGCGATGGTCGCACCATGGAGCAACGGATACGTGCCGCCGGCTATCCGTCGCCCGGCGCGGAGAACATCGCGATGGGCCAGTCCAGCGCCCAGGCGGTAGTCAACGACTGGATGAACAGCGAAGGCCACCGCGCAAACATCCTCAACTGCAGCCTCGTCGCCATGGGCCTGGGAACAGCCGAGTCGGCGAAGGGCCTCTACTGGACTCAAACCTTCGGGCGCTGACCCCAGCGCTGAAGACGCCCAGATGGGGGACGGCCCCGGGAGGCATCCCACGCGGATGCCGCCCGGGGCCGTTCTATATCGCAAACGTGTTCAGCGCTGGCTTCCGTGAAACCGGCATACGGCCATGTAGACCTGATCACCTTAGCCACCCGCTGGTACTTTGAGGAGGAGGATGAGCATCCAGATCAACGTGGCCGATGCCAAGGCGAGGCTCTCAGAGCTCCTCGCCAGGGCGGAGAGGGGCGAGCAGATCACATTGGCGCGCGCCGGACGGCCCATCACCACACTAAGCCCGTGGAAAATGCACCAAAACGCATCCTCGGCCAGCACCCTGAATTCGCGATCCCATGCGACGAGCTCTTGGCTCCGATGAGCGAAGCCGAGCTGGCCGAGTGGGAGTGGAATGCGGATCCTGCTTGATACGCACGTATTTGTCTGGATGCTGGCAGATCCCGGACGGATCCGCGCAGACGCCTTGGAGAAACTCGAAGACTCCTCCCATGAGGCTTATTCACAGCTGCTAGCAACTGGGCTCCGACAAGGGGTTTCGCTGTTTCTGGCACCCCCATGAATAAGCCTCAAGGAACTCACGACACAGACCCTCATCATACGCGCAGGCAGAGGGTCCCGATCTGAACCACCCCGCAGAGTTCATCATGGACAAGCACTACGCATGGAGGAGTTCCGATATCGGAAACGGTAGAGCTAAGGAGCCGGAAACGGTAGAGTACGGACATGGGTTATCTTCCACGGACCCTCGACCAGGAGCTTGACGAGCTGCTGCCCGAGGCACCTGCCGTCGCGATCGACGGTCCCAAAGGCGTGGGCAAGACGGACACCGCCCTCCGGCGGGCCACGACGACATGGTTCCTGGACAACCCAGCTCAGCGCGAGGTCGCCCGCGCCGACTTCGACCTCATATCAGCTCCTTCCGGGACACTGTTGCTTGACGAGTGGCAGAAGCTTCCGCAGGTGTGGGACTCCGTGCGTCGGCAGGTCGATGCGGGCGCACCACCGGGAAGGTTCCTCCTGACAGGCTCAGCCACGCCGGCCGATCCGGCAGGCACGCACAGTGGAGCTGGCCGGATCCTGTCACTGCGGATGCGCCCGATGGGCCTCCACGAACGTGGACTAACAGAGCCCACCGTCTTTCTCAGCGAGTTGCTGGCCGGCAGGGGGCAGAGGGTTGAGGGCCACACCGACTTCAGCCTGCGTGACTACGCCGATGCCATCGTCGACAGCGGCTTCCCCGGCATCATGAACTCTGCGCCACGGCTGAGGCGGAGCATGCTGGACGCCTATTTGCAACGGATCATCGACCGCGACCTCCCCGAGCAGGGATACAGGGTGCGGCGTCCGGAGACACTCCGTCGATGGTTGAGCGCCTACGCAGCAGCTTCGTCGACGACCACCAGCTATTCGCGCCTCCTGGCCGCCACCACTGGCGGGGACGGTGGTCAGCCTGCGAAAGAGACGACGATCGCCTATCGAGACCATCTCTCGCAGCTCTGGCTACTCGACCCGGTCCCCGGCTGGATCCCCGCCAACAATCCCATCCGGCGGCTTCAGCAGGCCCCGAAGCACCAGCTCGCCGACCCCGCACTGGCGGCCCGGCTCCTGGACCTGTCAGCCGGTGCGCTGCTGGGCCAGGCGGGAGCCCACATGGCGGGCCCGTTGTTTGAGTCCCTCGTCACCCTGGGGGTCCGTGTCGCCGCACAGGCCGCAGAGGCAAAGGTCTTCCACCTGAGGACTTCTGGAGGAGACCGGGAGATCGACCTGATCCTGCAAGGATCGGAGGGGCAGCTTCTCGGCGTCGAGGTCAAACTGGCACCTGAGATCACAGACTCGTCTGTGCGACATCTCCGCTGGCTACGAGAACAGCTTCCCAGCCGGGTGGCCGATCTCATGGTGGTGACCACCGGGCCGACGGCCTACCGGCGTCCGGACGGCATCGCCGTCGTACCCCTGGCGCTGCTGGGCGCGTGACCTGGCTGGCGCTCAATGCGTGATGTCGTAACGCAGCAGTTTCGCCTTGTCGGCTTTGCGAGTGGAGCCCTGCAGGGCCAGCAGCTCGGCATAGATGCCACCGGTGGTGGCCAGCTCGGCGGGTGAGCCGATCTCGTCGATCCGCCCGTCCCGCAGCGTCACGATCCGGTCCACCGACGAGATCGTGGACAGCCGGTGCGCGATGATCAGCGTGGTCCGGCCCTCCATCAGCTCGTCGAGACCGGCCTGGACGGCGCGCTCGGCTTTACTGTCGAGGGAACTGGTGGCCTCGTCGAGAATCAGGATGGGAGCGTCCTTCAGCAGGGCCCGGGCGACGGAGATCCGCTGCTTCTGCCCGCCGGAGAGCTTGATGCCCCGCTCCCCAATCTCGGTGTCGAGGCCATCTTTCAGCTTGCCGGTGAACCCAGCGGCGTTCGCGCGACGGACGGCCTCCGCCAGCTCCTGATCGGTGGCGTCGCGCCCGTAGGCGAGGTTCTCGCGGATGGTGCCGCTGAACAGGGAGGCGTCCTGAAACACAGCGCCGATCTCGCGGCGCAGCACCGTCACGGGGATCTCGCCGATGGGTTCGCCGTAGACGCGGATCTGTCCGGAGGTGACGGGGTAGAGCTTCATGATGAGATTCACCAGCGTGGTTTTCCCGCCACCAGACTCGCCGACGAACGCCACCCGCTCGCCGCGGCTGATCACCAGGGTGATGTCGTCGAGGACCAGGCCGGTGTCCTCGCTGTAGCGGAAGCTCACGTGGTCCAGCTCGATGGCGGGGCCGGTCTGCGGCCATACGTGCTGGATGTCGCCGGCCTCCAGGGCGTTGCGCGGCTCGTCGGCCTGGTCCATGACCGTGAAGTACTCGCGGCTGCCGGCGATGGCGCGCTGACTAGTGTCGACGAGCCAGCTCATCGATGCGACGGGCTCGCGGGCCATGTTGACCAGCTGGATCAGCAGGATCATGACGCCAACGCTGTAGGTGCCCTGCGCGGTCTGCACGAAGATGATGGCGTAGATGGCGAAGAACACCACATCCAGGACCGCCCGCCGAGCGGTGTCCATACGGTGCCAGAACCGCGACTGGGCGCTGGTGGTGGCGATGGTGCCGTCGTAGAGACGCGAGAACCGCTCGTACTCGCTGCGCTCGGCCAGGAAGGACTTGACCACCCGCATCTGGCCGATGACCTCCGCGAACCGGCCGCCCGCGGAGTCGTAGGCGGCGTTCTTGGCGTGCTCCCACTCCTGCCAGCGCCTCGACGTCAGCGCCGTCAGCCACACGAACGCCGGGTAGATCACGATCAGGAGCACCGCCAGCCACGGCGAGTAGACCACCGCGATCACCAGCACCGCCCCGATGGTCAGCAGCAGCGGGAAGAACGCGTTGGCGAACTCTTTCAGGAAGTCGCTGATGGCGGTGATCGACCGGTTGAGCCGGGAGATGATGGTGCCGGTCAGCTCGTCGTCGTAGTAGCGCAGGGGCAGGCGTAGCAGCTTGTCGAAGTAGCGCTGCGACAGGATCACCCGGAGCCGGGCGGCCAGCACGTCACCCCAGTAGCCGGTGATGTTCGTCAGAACGGAGTTCGCCAGGCTAACCGCCAGCAGCGCCACGGCCAGCCACAACAGCCCGCCGACCGTTCCGGGGCCGCCCTGCACCATGCCGATGACGGTGTCCGTGGCGCGGGCGATGATGAACGGCATCAGCAACGTGGTGGCGGAGATCGCGACCGCACCACACACCACACCGACGTACAGCGGCCACAGCTGCCGGGCCGCAATCAGGATCCTGCCGATTCCCCGCACAGGTCGCACTCTAGTCCTTGCCGGGCCGCCATGCCCTCCTGATACCTTTAACACCAAAGACGTGACATATAACAAAGGAGTTGTCATGAGCACCATCACGATCCTTGGTGCCGGGGCGATGGGTTCCGCCATCGCCACCCCGCTGCAGGACGCAGGACACCAAGTCCGGCTCTGGGGAACACACCTGGACGACCACCTCATCGCCGCCGTCCGCGACGGCAAACCCCACCCACGCACGAAGGTTCCGCTGGCCGACGGGGTCGCGACCTTCCAGGCAGGCGACCTGGAGGCCGCGCTCGACGGAACGGACGTTGTGGTGCTGGCGGTGTCGTCGGCCGGCGTGATCGACATCGCCCGGCTCGCGGCCCCGCATCTGCTGGAGGCGCAGGCGATCCTGCTGACCTCGAAGGGCTTCGCACCGGACCACGGGGGCCACATCGTCCTGCTGCCGCAGGCGGTGGAGACCGAGTTGGTGGTGCCCCGGCCCGTCGTCGCCGTCGGCGGGCCCTGCAAGGCCAATGAGGTGGCGGCCCGCCGTCCGACCGCCGCCATCTTCGCCGCGGCTGAGGGTGCCCGGGACTGGGCGCGGTTCGCCACCACCGACGCCTACCGCGTCGCCCACACCACCGACCGCGACGGCGTCGAGCTGTGCGCCGCGCTGAAGAACGTCTACGCCATCGCCCTCGGAATCGCGGATGGGCTGACCGAATCCGGCGGGGAGCCGTTCCACGACCTCAAGGCGGCCGCATTCGGCCAGGCCCTGGCTGAGCTGCGGCGGCTCCTGGAGGCGGAGGGCGCCGACCCGTGGACGGCCCTCGGGCTGGCGGGCGCAGGCGACCTGGAGGTCACCGGGCTGTCGGGTCGCAACAAGGTCTACGGCACCCGCTTGGGGAGGGGGCAGGCTGCTGACGAGGCCCTCGCGGAGATGGTCGCCGCCGAGCAGACCGTCGAGGGCGTTCCCGCCGTCGCCCTGGCCACCACCTTCATCCGGCAACGCCACCCCGAGCTGACCGGGAAGCTTCCCCTGCTGCACGCCATCCACGACGTCGTCCACGAGGGCGCTGGCCTCCAGCGCATCATCGACGCCGCCCTACCGCACTGATCCCCCACCCCCGGCACAGAGGCCATCATGACTGACACCACCCCCGTAGTCCTCGCCCTCGACTCCTCGACCACCGCCACCAAGGCCATCGCCTTCGACTTGGAAGGCCGAGCCGTCGTCGAGGCCCGTCGCGAATATCCTCGTCACACTCCGAGACCCGGCTGGCAGGAGCAGGACGCCGAGGACTGGTGGCGCGCCGCCGCCGACGCCATCCGCGAGGTGACGTCGAAGCTTCAGCCGACCGGCCGGAAGATCCTGTCGCTGTGCATGACCCACCAGCGGGAGTCCTTCGTGTTGCTCGATGAGCACGACCGGCCAATCCGGCCCGCCGTGCTGTGGCTCGACACCCGCGCCGGCGAGCAGATCGCGCGGGTCGGCAGCGACCAGGTGCATGCGCTCTCCGGCAAGCCGCCGTCGACCACCCCCAGCCTCTACAAGCTGATCTGGCTGGCTGAACACGAACCGCAGGCGATGCGCACCGCCCGCCGCGTCGTCGAGGTCCACGCCTATCTCACCCACAAGCTCACGGGGCAGTGGGTGA